>Ga0302310_10000063_pt1 | contig 91894 bp, 151 predicted proteins | sample III_Palsa_N1_2_FD_200451 | JGI IMG/M metagenome (GOLD analysis project Ga0302310, IMG submission 200451) | Peat permafrost microbial communities from Stordalen Mire near Abisko, Sweden - III_Palsa_N1_2 | ecosystem: Environmental > Terrestrial > Soil > Palsa > Peat permafrost | place: Sweden...
CCCACATTGGTCGTAGTGTCGATAGTGGAGTTACCTACCGTCGTGCCTGAAGTAGCAATAGGCACGACGCCGTTGGTAAGGCCAGACAGACCGCCACCCGTGCAGCCGACATTCGTCACCACCGCAGTAGAGCCTGTATAGCAGAGTGTGCTGGTGCTGGGGGTGAGGTAGTTGAGTTCTAAACCTGTTGCAACGAAGGTAGCTACCGTAACCGGGGCGGTATCGATCACGGTGCCCACATTCACCGCAATCGAAGAACTGACACCGCTACCTTCCGTGATCTGCTCCGTGATGGAGGCAGATGTTTGGCTAACGTTTAGTGGATTTCCATTCGCGTCAACGTTAGCCCCGATGCTGAATATTCCGCTCGTATTTCCATGAAGACAGCTAGCCATGCTGTTTACAGAGAAGACCGGCTCCGTGATGATGCACAGGCTGTTGTTAGGAAGGGTATAGCCGGAATTGTTGATCGAAAGCGCCTGCGACACGGCCACTGTTCCAGGGTTTACGTTTCCGAAACCCAACACACTCAAAAACTGTGTTCCAGAAAAATCATCCACGTCAAAGATAGATGAGGTTTGTCCCGTAAACTCTCCGCTCACCACGAACGATGTTTGGTCGTTACCGTCTGTAGGATTCACGTACAGAGGGAGCGCAGAGGTGAGCACGCCTGAGTTGGTGATCCCGTTGTCGAGGGGTGAATCGCCCAACGTCGTTGTGGATGCAGCCTGCGGAAGAAATCCTGTCGTCAGCGGCCCCACCGTCCCGCCACCTGCAACCCAGTTCCCTTCGTCATTGCAGAACAGTCCGCTGGGTGTGCCATGAGGCGCGCAGTTGACGAGCTGCGTTCCCGCAGTATTCGACAGGCTGTTGAGGATTGGGCTGTTTCCGGTGATTACTAGCCCGCCGCCTACCGTAAGCTTTCCGCTTACTTGTACCTGAGCCTCGAAAAGCGTATTGCTGCCGAATACCTGAGTCTGGGCCAGGCCGGGGTTGATCGCGTTGTTGAAACCAATCTGCGTGCCGGTGCTCACTGCCATAAGCTGGGGCCCAGTAGGGCTCTCGGCCAGCGAAAACACATTGCCCTCGATTGTGGACCCCATGACGTGCGAATTGGCCCCGTACCCATTCGTTCCGCGACGAAAGCTGAGCTGATTCAAGACGAGCGACGTTGGGGTTATCGAGTCCCAACAGATAGCCTCAACGATCGGAGCCGTCCAGCCGCATCCCGTCGAAGGCCAGCCGGTCGTAGATGACACAGGGATGGTTAGTGATGTGGAGGTAATGGCCGCCGTAGTCACAAGATTTGTGACCGAGAAGGTCGGGTTGTTCTGGTCAAGATTTGCGCATGTCGGACCGGCACAATACGGTGGCAGGGCGCAGGACCCCCCTACCATGCAAGACACGCCGTTGATATCAATGACGCCCCCGCTACTGCCAGCAGAGTTGTTGCAGACATTCGGAACCACCAAACTGCCTCCGCCCGGCTTGGAGATGGTTTCCGTTACGCATTCGTTCAGAGGAATGTAGTACCCGTAGTTGCCGCTTATATCGGTAGTCACTAAAGACGACGCGATCGGAGAGGAAAGAAGCGGGTCGGAATAGATCGTGGCCGCCGCCCCTGTTGAAGTTAGAGTCACCGATACACGCGCGCCGGGCACGATTTGCGCGACGACGCCGTCATTCCCCCGCGCGATGACTTGGGCGGTGCGATGGTATCCCGTCGTTGCTTGTCCGAATAATGGAAACGGCAAAAACAGCAAAAGTAATGTAAAGAGTAGCTTCATTAATTGCCCCTCGCCGACCACATGATGTAGATGGTGTTGGCCAGATTGGCCCCGCCACCGCCAACCAAAACGTTGGAGGCTGCGTGTGCTGTGAACCCTGTCGTGGCTATACTGTTATCCAGCACATTCACGCTGATGCTGTTGTTGCCCGAGCAAGCGCTTTGCGGGCATCCGTAAGCTGTCAGAATCGGAATGAGATTACTGGTGGTGGTAAACGGGAAGGGAAAGGTTACCGACTGGCTTGTTTGATTCGCTCCGGTAGGGATCGGACCCGCGCGGCCCCACTCCTCAATCGTCCCGTCTGCGCCAATTTCGTAGCATCCGTTTGCGTTACAGGTCCGCGAACTACCCGGTAAGCTGCAGTTCGAGCCGAGGGTGCAAGTCGTAGAGTTGTTGATCGTGAAGGAGGAATTCGCCAGAGACGAGTTCGGTATGGCAGAGGCCGTAACCGAAAGAATAGGCGCGGAAGTGGGGTTCGCCACGGACGGCGTAAGCCACGACGGCCATGAACCCGTGAGGAAGTCTGTGAGGGTTCCGGAACCTGTCGTGCAGACTCCATTGGTGGAGGTGCAGACAGGCGATCCTTGGATGTTCATAGGTACGCTAGCCGTGATCACCACATCGGACATTGAGAGCGGGGTAACTCCGTCCGTGTTGTCGATGATGCTGAACAGCGACCCGGTGCCCGAGACCTGAAGGCTCCACGAGGTCGAACCGGTATTGACGAGGTTCAGGCCCGTCTCAGAATGGCTGCTCTGGATAGTCTGGTCTTGGCCGAAGGTGTTCGCGTTGGATAGCAAGGGGAGGACCGAACCGCTCGTTCCAATAGCCGTGGTGGCCGCCGCAGTAAACGCAACCCCGTTGGTCTTGAGGCAAGTGATCGCTCCACTCGCAACGAGCGTGCAATCCCCCGATAGATTTTCGGGAGCGTACACAGATCCGGTCTGCCCCACGAGAATCTGACCAGCAGCAGGTGCCACGATGGTTCCAGTACCACCGTTCAAAGTTCCCACCGGAAGGGCTAACCCAGCGTTACCGCAGATGTTGGCAACCGTGAGGGTACCGGAACTCGGGTAAGAGATGGTTTCCGTTACGCAGGTGTTGAGTGGCAGATAGTAGTCGTAGTTACCTTGGTTATCGGTAGTCAGGATCGAACCCGGGATGGTCAGGGTCAGAAGAGGGTCGGAGTAAATTGTCGCGGCGATACCGGTTGCGGTGCTAGCGACGAAAATAGAGGATCCGGGTACGACTTGCGCTACAACTCCGGAGTTACCTCGCGCGATAATCTGATTGACGCGATGGAACCCGGCAGTCACTTGTGCGTGACACAAGGACGGGAGCAGCGCGAAAAGTAGGAGTAGCTTCTTCATTGTTTTCCATTATCTGGACTGGTCGATTTGTCCACGCTCGCCGCGAGCTTGTTCGTTCCGTAGGGCATTAAACAAAACGTCCCCTGCCCCATAAGAATGGCGGCGGGGACCCAGAGGTCACTAATTTGTGGGTGCAGAACGCTCCAGTGCGCGAGCAGGAACCAGAGAGATGCGGTGTCCCAGCCCATGCAGAAGACAATACAGATGAGGGACGCAAACCGCCCGAAGCTGGCGTTTGAGGAGCTGCTGAGTACATCTCTAAAGAAACTCATCGTGTTCCCTTCTGGACCATCTCGGTCTGGCGGAGCGAGTTTAATTTATCTTCGATCCATAAATTTTTCTGAGTCTGAGAAAGATTTTCCGAGGAGTCCACAAGCTGCTGCAAGAAGAGCTGCATGGTCGTCATGTAGCGAGGGTCGTTGGTGTACTCGTAGCCTTTGGCGTCAAATCCAGAGTTGTAAATGAAACTCAAGTAATCCGGAATAGGCTCCCAGGTTTGGTCAACAGAGGTGAACAAGGAAGCAGAATTCTGGTACTCAACCACGATGTTGTACACTTGGTCGGGCGCGGGAAAGATGCGGAAGGTGATATTGCCTTCGCCGTCGTCGAACTGCGCCGAGATGCGAGCAGGCTGGTTAGTCTGAGCGTCTGCCCCAAAGATCAACCCTACCTGGAGCTCGTGGGTAAGATAACCATTTACGGGTTCGTACGCGACGGCCTTCTCGATCCACCCAAAAGTAGGCAAGTTGACTACGTAATCTGTCTGTCCGATGATGGTTACAAACGTGGGGTCCGTGAAAGTAGCCGCGGTGCGATTCCACCTCCAGGCGAACGGAGGCGACAGGATGAGTTGCTTCACCCAGTCGGCGTTGGAAAACGCGGGATCGTTCGCTGTGTTCTTTTGAAACAACAGCGGCTGTAGGCGCAGAAACTGCGACGTACGATTGATCGTCCGCTGTAACTCAATAGTGGAGGCCACGTTACCTCGGAGGGATGATTGACTTGGGGAGGTTTTTTAGCAGGACCGCCGTCAGCTTTTGGGTCTGGTTCTCCAGCATGTTTTGGAAGAACGGGCGCGTCGTGTCGGAAAGGAAGGGTTCAGCGTGGTCGTGAAAAGGATCAACCAGGATGTGGCAAAGTTCGTGGGTGAGAATCAAGACCAAGTGGTCGATGTCACCCTTTTTGAAATCTTCCTCGCACATCTGGTACGTGGTGAGGTGCGCCTGCATATAGGTAGAGTCGATACAGATGTCTGCGGCGCAACTACCTTTAGCGGCTGGGACATGTTCTATGGTGATGATCCACCCCGGAAGGTTGAGGTAATCAGCCATCCGCGTTACGAAGCTGGCGACCCAGCTCCCGTACGTCACCTTCTTCATTTTGGCTCCGAGGATTACTCGATGTCGTGGAGGTAGGACAGCTCGATCGCGGCCAGAGGATCCATCACAGTACGGAAGCCCGATGCAGAATCTTTATTGAAGCTCTTCTTCTTGCGCCACTGGTAGAAGTCTGGGTCCGACTGCTTGAAGATTCGCTGGCAGACAGTGCAGATACCGGTGGTCTGGCCTACGTCGCCGCGGTGCCAGATAATGGACGTGCGGCCCGCGATGTCTTTGGACTCGCTCAGCGGACTGCAACCGGCTATGTGCTCGCAGTTGTCCTGGGCGAACTTGTTGTTGGCCTTGGTGCGCTTTTCCTGCTCGCGCTGCTGGTCCTTGAACTGCTTGTCGTTGGCTTCATTCGCCAGGTCGCGCGCAGATTTGAGGGCTTCTTTCGGTTCAGCCAGCTTGAGGATCGCATCGGTCTGAGCGGCGCTTGCGGCTGCGGCCTGCTTCTGAACCTCGATCAACTGCTGTTGCATACTGGCTACGAGCGTCAAAAGTTGCTCGGTAGACATTGCGGGCTGGACTGCTTCGACGGCCTTCGGGGTTTCGGGTGCTACAGATGCTGCGGAAGTTTCTTTGATGGTGGCATTCGCCATAACGGGCTCCTAGTCCAATCCGGACTGACGGGGTTATATGATTTTGGTGCTGTTGCGGTGGTTATGAAGGTGCTTGTACCACAAAGAGCTTTCCCCGCCAGAGGGAGGACCAAACTCTTTGTTGCACTGCTGCTCGGTAAGGATGTTGTTTTCGATGAACCGGATTAGTACCGAGCGCCAACCCATTTCAGTGGTTCGGATCAGCACGTCGCGGGCCTCGTCGAACTCATACGAAGAGAACTCAGGCATCATGCCAAGGGTCACGTAGCCTAGGTATTTGAAGGGATTGCCGCCCCATTCAGGCTTGTTGACGCCGTTCGTCACATACAACGCCAGATCAGTGACAATTCCACCCTGCGTGACGTACAAACTCGGACAGATGTGATGGAGTTTCTGAAGGAACAGAGAAGCATCCATCGCCCGACCCCGACGATCTTTACGCATTTCTTCTTGATCAGGATGGCGCTGACGTTGGGTTCCGTGAGAGTTGAAGTTCATTTCCTTCAACCTGGATACATGCTCGGCGATACTGAGGCGGGGGGCTTCGAGGCACTTGAAACACTGCGCGCCGTGGCCTGTCTTGCGAGAGGAATCTTTGGGGTAGAACTTGAAAGTCAACAGTCGCGCGCAAGACTGGCACTCGATTCCACGGATCTCGTTGTCTACGCCCGCCTCGTAGTCGATGATGTCAAACTCGTCTACGATCATTCAGGCATCCAGATCTTGCTCTCTGGCGCGGCTTCTTCTTGGGGAAGAGCCTCACTCAGCTTGGCGTCGATCGACTTGATGAAGTCGAGGACAATCTCACCGTCTTCCCCAGGCTCCGCGTTGACACCAGAAGCGCGCTCGATGATCAGAGACCCGTCTTCCTTCTTCAGGACAGCGACGATTACGTGGCCGACTACGGATTCAAAAACCAGCGGCTCGGCAAGTCCGTCTACGCGCACGGATACAGACATGTGGCTCCTTGGCCCATTGCTCGGGCGATTCCAGATAATGGAAAGTGTGCCGGTTTTGGTCTATGGGAGACCGGCGGACCCGTTCAGATGCGACCGAAGTCGCTGAACATCTTTATACGCGATCCAGAACAAACTCCTGCACCGAAATCGTGCTGGAAGCGGCGTTTCCGAGCGTCACTGTGGCCGACAACGAGAGGAGGGCGGCAGTCACGCTGGCAACTGAGGTAAAGGCGGTCGGGGCGGTCCACTGTTTGGTGGCACCATACGCGATATTCGCGGTATACCAACCCGTGAAGATCTGGGAAGTGGGGTCCCACTGCGCCGTGGCTTCGATATAGAAGTTGAACGCTCCGCCAGCCGCCATGGCGAGACCAGCACCCGTGGTGCCGATTACGTTATTCGAGGCGGGGGTTGTGGACGTGCCCTGACGGAGGTTGAAGGTTACCGTCTGACCCGCATTCGCGCCCGCGTTGCCGATACCAGCGATACGGATTTTCATCAAGTGGGCGTTCCACGAGTTGACGCTGAACTGGTCGTTCGACTCTCCGCTGGGGAGGCCGTACACCATCGCCGAGCGTTCAGTGACCGCCTGGTTGGCGTTGGTATCCAACCCGCCAGTTGCGCCGTAGACCTGACCGCCCGTGGGGACGACGAGAAAGTAGGGGGTTGTGCCGGTGTCAGTGTTAACCACCAGTTGGGTTTCGGTAGTGGCTACGGCGACAGTTTGCACAGGAAAACTATTCCTGACGGTTCCGCTTAGACCAATTCCCGCGACGCTGCTTGTATTCGACATTTGTTTATTCCTTTGAAGTTATTTTTGGGTTTGCTCTAAGCCCCTGACGCAGGCTAAGGATTTATGAAACGGTGTCTGCACGATTTCCAGGTTGAACTCGGGCGGGTTTGAAGATAGGTTCGGCCCCGAGTTTGCCGTTGCTTAGGTACATAGCAACCGCCCCGCCTGGGTCAACCAAAATGCTTTTATGATCCTGATATAACGTCGAGCCTAGTTCGTGAATCACGGACGAATGGGCGACGATCAGAGGGGGTACTCCGCACTCCATGAACACGTCAACCGCTTCAAAGAAGCAGGGCTGAATTCGCGTTTTGAACTCGTTGAGTGACTCGCCGCCGGGGATCTGGGTGTCGGGGTCGTCCAAGTAGACTTGAAGATCCGCTTCCGACTCGGGAGTACGCTTCTGGCCAGAGAAGTCACCTACGTTCAGGGCGCGCAGGGATTCCGATTTGTGAATTGGAATTTGCTTCTCGCGCGCGATAATCCCAGCGGTCTCGGTAGCCCGAACCTTGTCGGAACTGAAAATGTGGGAGATGTCGATCGTGCTGAAGAGGTTAGCGATTATTTCAGCATCGCGGATACCTTCAGGAGCTAGAGGAGGGTTCAGGTTACCTCTGAAACATCCAGATTGGTTGAGCGTTGTCGAACCGTGCCTGACGATGTAGGCCACGATGGTCTTGTCGGACATGGTGTTTCCCTTTAGCAGGATAGACCGATGTCACCCACGTAAAGGGTCTCAGTCGTAATACTCGCAATCAGCGCCCCGCCACCGGACACGGGCGATTCAAACTCAATTCCCTCCAGCTCGATCTTCAGTTCCAGGAGGAACGGGGCGAACTCGGGGTGTTTCACCATCTCGGATTTTCGGTTCGCGAGAAGTTCCACGGCGAAGCGTCTGTAGTCGCGGGTGGCCGACTCGTTGCGGGCCAGGTCGCGGAGGACTCCGTCGGGAAGGTGCTGAAGATGATCCCAGCGGTCGTCCCATATATCTTTGTGTGCCATGTCGTATTCCATTTCTCGGAAAAATTGTTTTGGAGCCAAGATTCAGACTTGAACTGAAAACCTAACCATTACGAGTGGTTTGCTCTACCGTTGAGCTATCTTGGCGGAAGGGTCGGACGAATTTCCGTCGTCCTTCCTACTGGCGTTGTAGACCTAACGCGTTCGGGTCGCCCATTACTCCGGGTCCAGAGCATAGCTTGTTTTGTCTACGGCTGGTGAATTTCTGGAGCAGCGGTTGGGACGTATGCTACGTTCGGGATAACCCGGTAGACATTGGGTCTGATTCCAACCGCCGCATGGTTTGGAGCGCCCTCTCGCGCGTGTCACACCACTGGTTACGACAAGGTGTCGAAGATCAGGCCGTCGCCCAATACCAATCTCCTAAAACGCAGGCCGCTGTTCCTAATCGGTTTTGGACAGACTTGCCCGGCGAGTTTCGTACAGCGGGGATACGGTTGGAGATCGTCCGCCCGTGCCCGCTGTTCTAATACCCACCAGCCTGAACAATCTCCTCGCGCGCCGGGGGCTAACCAGCGGGCGGCTTGACCCCGAGGAGGAACAACGACCAGCCAAATTCCATTTTCTGGAATAAACTAATTGCCGCAGGGTGCGGATTTAGACCTCGCACGGCTTCCTAGGAGCCGACCCGCCGGTGTTGAAACCCGCGGTGCCTTTACTGATTCGTGCCAACCCTGCCGCAATCAAACCCGGACTGGAGAAAGGAGGGTAAATCCAGCCCGGTAAACGGCACACCGAAGCGCGCCATTTAATCTCTATGACTACTCGTCATCATCTGTACTATACCACTTATACTTCCCGGTGGCAAGCAGTTCACGAAACTTTTTGAAGCGGGAGATTGGGATGGCGACCATAGTAGTTTTTCCAACGGTGCCGACCAAAAACCCGCATATCGCCCGCTGGCTCAGACAGACAATCGCCGACCCACTCGACCCGCCGTTAGTTCCCGGCAGTTGGAGCAGCATAGCGTTCGTCCAGTTGATGTTGTTGTCGTCATCCTGGATGGAGCGATCAACCTGAGCCCGGGACACCCGACCGAAGAAAGTCTGTTTGCCGAGACCCAAGGGGCTGGCCACGTTTACTACTTGTTCGGTGTCGTCTGTGGTATCGGTACCGATTGCCACTACGGGGAATTGTTTATCTGTGGTAACTTTGAAGATGCAGAAGTCGTCGCCCTTGGTCTGCATACCGCAGCCCTCGACCTTGGCTTCGAGGAAGTCCTTCACGTTCGGCTTATCCGAGCTGATAAAGAACAAACTCTTGTCCACTACGGCGCGGTGAGTTTCTTTGTCGTCGTTCGCGGCGCAGTGAGAGGCGGTGGCAAACTCGTAAACTCCCTTGTCGTGGGAAATTGCGGTCGCCGTGCAGAGCATCTTCATGGTGCCCATTGCGTCTTGGGAGAACAGGAGGACGGTGGCGGGGTACAGAGTCTTGGAGATGAAATCAGCTTCGGACTGGCGCACAACAGAGACCGTGACCGAGGGATTCAAGGATGGATTGAGGCTCGTAAACCAACCCGTGTCCGCCGTTGCCGATTTACAGCCGTTTTGCTCGGTGCAAGGTGTTTGGGCGCGAAGCGTTCCGCAGGTTAAAACCATTACCGCAACAGCCAAGAGCTTCTGCATACTCCCCCTTATTTGCTTGGTGTCGCCTTCGGAACTGCTACGAGACCTGCTGTTTTGTCGTCCCACTGGTAGCCGGGGTGCTCAGCGACGATCGCGGCGACCGTAGTCTGGTACTCGGTCTGAAGTTTCTTCTGTTCAGTCTGAAGCTGCGCTAGCTGGGTCTGAAGCAGAGAGAACTTGAGCTGGATGTTCTCCAGTGTCAGCTTCTCGACATCAGTCGGCTGCAGGGCCGGAACGACCGCCAACTGCGGGGCTGGCTTAGCGGGAGGAGCAGGTTTGGTTTGCGCGAAGGCGGGCACGGTGAGTGCGGTCGCCAAGATGAGTCCGAAGATGCTGCTTGTTCTCTTCATCATTGAGTTTTTACCCTTTTACTTTTTTGAGGTTCTTGTTCTTACGTTTTGCTGCGGGGCTTGCGTTCCGAGTTGCGTTTGCGAGGATGGCTCCTGCCGACTTTTTCGAGACACCCTCGGATTTGGAAATCTTATTTTGAACTTCTTTGAATCCCATATTGCGCTCCTCCCATAAAGGGCCAGAAGAGTATACAAAACAAAGTGGTGTTGGCCCGCTTATCTGTAATGCCCTGCTCCTTGAAAGCCTTCAGGACGAAGTAAGACTTAACACATCCGGTGAAGACCCATGCGGCGACTACAGTGTCCATACTCCCTCCAGATAATGGAAATTGGCTGGGGAACTTGGGGTCGAACCAAGAACCGTTCGGTTAACAGCCGAATGCACTGCCAATTGTGCTATTCCCCATCGCGTCCGAGCCTGCGGTGACTTACCCTTGCGGTGCGCCGCAGGCCTCAGAGTCAAATTTGATCCCTCGGACCGCTTCCCCGGAAGTGTGCAGGCTTTCCGCTGGAAGGAGGGAACCGTTTCGTATCCAAACCCTTGCACGGGTGTAAGGACATAGGAAGCTCGGCGTCTCATGAGAAGGTACTTGTGGGTTTCCCGACGTGTGCCGTGTGTGTCAATTTCGTTCAACTATGGAACTATTCTATCATAGTCAGAAAAATGTGTCAAATTTCCATTATCTGGAATTAGGCACTAAGGTCTTCGGCAAGGAACTCGTTCACCAGTTTTCGCATCTCGCGCGCGATCCCTTGGTTCTTGTGGTAACGGGTGAACAGGTTGCTGTTCCGGATCGCGGGGTCTTGTCCGGGCCAAATCCGATTCATCCCTGCGGGGTTGTCAGTCGGGTTTCGGGTGAGTACGGGGTGCCAGACATGGAATACCGCGGACGGCAGAGTCTTATGCGGGGAGTACAGCGTGTCCATCGCCAACATGGCCGCCTGGTCTTCGCCGCCCCAGCCTTTGAATCTCGGGTCCCAGCCGCCGACCGTGTAGTACGCTTCCCGGGGAAAGATCTGAGCCATCGCTCCGTACCAGTGGCCAACGCGAGAAGCTGGAAGTCCTTGGCTGAGTCCGGTGTTGCTGAAGTCTTCAAGAGGCGGCGGACAGGACGGTAGCCTGGGGTTTGCTGGGTCTGAGGCCGTAACACTGTTAGAAGCCGCCTCGGTTAGGCGATACAACTGGCGGTACGGGACAAACCACAGCTTAGCTTGGTGTGATCGCGCCAGTCGGATTTCTTCGGCGGCGTGCAGCATAGACTCTTTGGCAAGGAAGATGTCCGCATCAAGTACCGCAAAGATATCTCCATTGGCCCGACTGGCTGCATCGTTGACTGCGGCAGACTTTGAGAACGGTACTGAACTCGGGTCGTCGCCCAATACAATCTCAGCTTCGGGCAGGGCGGCTTCCCAATACTTCTTGAGCCATTCCCAGTTACGGGCTCGGACACCGTTAGGATCGTCGAGGCGAAGCGGGACTAAAATGCTGATGCCCTCACCGGCCATATAAACTACTCAATTCCCGGTAGGCGTCAAAAACTTCGAAGCGGCGTTCATTTACCCAGTTGCGGGATGGCTCTTGCATCTTACCCAGTTCAAGTGGGAGGTGAATCGAGGCCGCGTAGTCGTGGTACTTGAACAACCCACCCTCAACTTCCAGGGCGTCGCAGGGTTCGAGTTGCCGCGGAATGCCGCCAATCGCATCTGCGGAAATAATCCCGTGGAGGGAGGAGGTAACCAGCGCGCGGCAAGAGGCGATATCGCGCAGGACGGACAACGGTTCGGCGCGGGGGCTGATCACCTTGCACGAGACCTTGTCAGTCTGGAATTTCTCGACCAGGAACTTATCCTTCCAATGCGGGAGGATGCCCAGGTCATACTTCTTTTCTTGCGGCTCGATCAGCTCATTGGCCAGCAGGCCGGGGTCGCCGAGAGCGAAGGTACCGGTGAATCGAGAGGCGGTCAGCGGGCCGCGGAGAGCTAAAATCTTGGCGGCGGACGGGTCGAACTTGAGTGGGTAGGATTCGCGGAGGATGCCGGAACCAACCACGTATCCGGACCAACCGGCGGGCAGGTATTCTAAAAGGGACCCGACTGATACGACTTCGGATTCTCCGTTCGGGGCGTGCTGACAATCCAGGTAGGCGAAACGCTTGAGGAGCAGAGGAGCGAGCCGGTCACCGAAGTTCGGGATGCCCGTCCACCAATGCGCCTTCACGGGCCGAACTTCCGATGTCATCCCGCCCCACCCCCTTGACCCGATTAGCTTACGGCGGCGTTTACCGCTCTGTTTATGATGAGTTGCATCGCCGGAAACTGGCGTATAGAAAAGTATTCGGGCGGGGCTAAGAAGCGTTTCGTGCCGTCGGCGAGGAGGAGGCGTTCCATTATCTGGACTAGTTGATCGCGATGGTGTTAGGCGCGCCGCCTTGGAGAGTCCCAGTGCCGCTTGTCCAGGTAATTTCACCCCAGGGTTGAGCAGGAGGAAACCAAGGAGGAGTACTGGGGTAGTAGTAGGGATATTTGTCGATCCAAGGTACGCCGCGCCCACAATGAGGACAACGACCGCAGTGCGGGCAATCAGCGCTCTGATGTCCTTGGTATGGGGCACCAGACTGCGTTTGTGCGACAGAGGCGGTACCTTGGCTGAGGTTACTAGCCGCCTGCTGCTTGGCAGCGTACTGTTCGAGCGTGTCTTTCGAAATAGCTTTACCCACCGGCTCGTCGGTTGAGTGCATGTACTTTGAATATCCGTCGGGCGGGTACGCCATTTTAGATTGCTCCTAAAATTTTACTGCGGGGATGCTTCGCGCTGGCGGCGGTTCTTTTGGGCTTCGCTTAGCTTGGCACGGTGTTCGGGCGACAGTTGACGACCTAACTTAGCTTGCCTCATTTTCTCAAGAGTCTCGGGAGAGAATTCTCGACCGAGCATCCGTTGCCTAATCTTTTCGCACGTTTCTTCGGAGTGCGGGCCTAGCTTTACGCCGCGCGTCCGAGCGCCTATTTTCTCTTTCGTTTCCTCGGTGTGCGTTCTTCCGAAGAAAGGATTCTTTTCTCCGACCAGCAACCCCGTCAGCGTTTCACTAATCTTCTGCCTTGTTTCGGGAGCAACTGCTCGACCGTAAGAAGGACTATCTGCTCCCTTGCGAGGATTCAGCCGATTGGGGTTCAAGTCACCGTAGGAGAAGCCTTCTCCGCCGTGGGTGCTGTTGTATCCAAACTTGCGATCAGAGGATCGTAATTCTTTGATCCATTTCCGTTCCGCGTCGTCCAAATCATCTACGTTGTCTACTACTTCAAGGGTAGACAGAACGAAAGCTCCGGGGCCGTACTTGCGAATAGCGTGGCTAAAGTAGATGTTTTTGCCTTCTTCGGCCAGCTTGACGTGGGAACGCCAGCGGACGTGAGGCTCTTGAACGGTCTTTCCTACGTAGACTTTTCCGTTCACAGTGTTCGTAATGCAATAGATTACTGCCATTTTTCTCACCTTCCCGTGAGTTTTGGTTGAGGAGGCCGTGGGGAAGCACAGCCCCCTCTTCCAAACTTTTGTAAATCTAATCCCTATAGTTATTAGACGTTCAAATCAACGAAAAATCACAACAGGTTTTAGATTTATTTCACAACACTAGCTGGAGGAAGTCTGAGACTGCAACCGGCGTAGCGTCATGGTAGAACCAGGCGAATCTGTTACCTTTTCCATTATGTGGAAACGGGCAAGTCGTTTCTGTTCCGCTTGCCTCATACGGTTGTTATTCCCGTATGTCCAGACTATTGCATACCTTTGCGGGTCTTCTTCGCTTAGTCGTTCACGGTCCCGTGTGTAGGGTTCCGCCTCGTTGGCATCACAGCGTCCGAGTCAATCAGAAGAAGTTTTACCTGCGCCGATGATTTAACGCAGGGTGTTGGTATACCTTCACGGCTGTTATCTGCTGTATTACCAGCAAGATGAGTCATTTCTGCTCACCTCTTATGGTTCCAATTCCCATAAGGTCGGACTATCGCATCACCCCGAGGGGTGTTCTATCGCTTAGTCTCTCACGGCCCCTTTCGGGTTCCGCCCTGTCAGCCATCTCAGCTTCCAAGTCAATCAGATAGAATTTTCTAACTACGGCTCTCACCGTAGCGACGCAAGTATGTCTACGTTGTAGCTGACCCACGAACTAAGCTACGTTTACCAACACAGTCGGAGGCTGGGTCTGCACACCACCGATTTGACGCGCAGGATCCGAAACCGAACCCTGTTCTGGAGCAGACTGGATGAAGAGCTTCACGTTTGTTACTCACCGTTGCCGATGGGGCGGGTCATTTCTGCTCGCCTCTGTACGTCACCGCACAGGTCGGACTATGTCATCACCCTCTTGCGAGGGGCAAGGTATATAGTCTCTACACGTTCCCGGATGTTCTCGGGCTTCGCTCGGCGTTTTCTCCAAAGGAGACGTTCACCGAATTAGCCTTGTGTTCGAAAGCAATTACTCGCTTAAGCTACCATTTTCAAATAGTTCTTCGATCCGTCTTCAGGATTCTTGCCGAGGAACACGGAGAAAATCGCGTCATCGCCAAAAATGTAAGTGTTGTAGAATGTGTTACCTGAGATGGTAACAGTAGGTGCCGTGGTCGTCTGCTTGAACTTAACCCCGCCGAACTTGATGACATCTTCGTTCTTCGGGAGCTCGAACAGCATAGCGCGCATGGAATCGTCACGCTTGATAATGTCGGTCAGACCATTAAAGCTCGTGTCGTTCAATACGTCGCGCACGACGTTGGGGTGGATGATTCCGCCGAACGAGTTGTCCATGAGAGGACGAGCGTTGACGGATGCCAGCGACTGGGCCGCAGAGCGAATGTTGTTCGCAGTGAGGTAGGAGCCGTTGGCGAGCTGGATGTTCACCAGGGAATCGACCGCAACAGCCGAGTCAGCGGTAAGCTGGACAAGGGAGTTGAGGGTGAGGGCCAGGCGATAGTTCAGTTCGTTTGCAAGGTTCTGCAACAGACCTGGGTCATCGATGGCCACGTCGAGTGCCAAGTCCGAGGAATTGATAAAATCAGCGTACTGGCCGATTGTAGCAACGATCTTCGAGCTGGACTCGCTGATGGGGGAGCCCACGGTCCCTTCCGCCGCCTGGTTCAAATTGGCTGCGAGGAGAGCGTAGGTGTAGACAGTTGTGTTTTGGAGATGCCCTTTCGGGTCACCGGGCTTTCGCCCCTCTTATGTCACCATAAGGTCGCTCTGTACGTCGCCGCACAGCTCGGACTCTATCTTCATTTCCAGATAATGGAAATGTCCGGCGTATTAGCCTCTACGGGTTCTGGTTGCCCAGTCTTCCCTCGGTATTGTCTCAAAGAGAGTTCCACCGATATAGCCGGATTTTACTTCAGCACATTAATACTGAATCTGGTTTCCCTGCCGAAGAGGCAGAGGGCGCTGCTTGGTCATGCTCAAAAAGGGCGTTTGGGCCTTGAGATTGGGCACGGCCTCGCGTTCATCATTGTGTTTAGGCCGCCAGCATCTCTGATGGGGCGCTCTGCATATCGCTATGCAGTTCAGACTGTATCTTCAGTTTCTTCAAAGCAATTAGGCGAAGATAAAGTTCTTCCCGTTTGGGCGGGCAATGAACCTTGTGGCCTAATCCAACGTATTCCATTCCAGCTAGGGCCTCGTCTCTCTTGACTACGAGATACGGAAGCGTGTGGAGGAGAAACTGCTCAATGTGGAGTTTGTTGAACAAAGACCACTGGAAACAATTCCTTTTTCCTTTACTTCGAACGTCGCCGCCGTACAGTTTCTTGCAAGAATCAAGCACGGTCTTGTCGTTGTTCGAGATGGTCACGATCAGATGGTAGCAGATAACACCCCGAGAGAGGGTTTTGTTCACTCGGATGCAACCTTCGCCATCAAAGAAACCAGCCATGTAGGAGGGTTCTGCTTTGAGGTAACTGCTGTTCGTCTCAGTCGTTACGGACCCGTGTTGCTTCATTTCCTTGAGTTTTTGGAGGTATCCATGTTTCTGGTCCTCGGACAGATTTTCTCTGTTCTCAATAAACTCAATCAGAACGTCAGCTTGTTCCCTTTTGTATCTCAAGTAGGGCAGAATAGCTTTAAGGAAAGCAACGGTAGAAGGGAAGGATTGCAGGTACCAAATGTACCAATCCTCGCCTGCCTTGTTGTTTACATTGCGGGTAAAGCTGCCCCCGAAATGTAGCACAGACCACTGCATCAAAGCTCTTGATTTATTGCTCAAGTATACTTTGGGTTCGAAGTAGGTCTTGCTTCCTCGTTTGTGGGTGGCGATCCGGATGCAACCTTCTGCATCGAAAATCCCAGCCATGTAGCTTTTGGTTTTCTCTTTCACGGTTTCCTCGGTATTGTCTATATCCTTATGCTACCACACCTAGTAGTAAAAGTCAACAGAGTTTCACCGATTTAGAACAGTTTTACTTCACCAAGAATTTAGTGAATGGCCACCAAGTTCGGTAGCGCGCCAGATGTAACGATTGATGCAGGAGAGTAACTCATGTTGGGTTGTCTTTCGTGGTATTACTGTGAGCGCCGATTCAGGGCCCGGATCCGACGGGTGCCCGCCAACAAGTTGGCGATTTCCGTATCGGACAGGGATTCTAAATCCTCGACTGAGGGCGGCCTTGGGGCTTCCGGAGGCGGGACGGGTGATACGTCACTTCTCTGGATGCCTAGACCCGCTCTCGGGCGCGTCTCCGTTCGAACAATCCGTTCATCGGGGCGCGGCGCAGGTGCCGGTTCGTTGGGTTGAACCGCTACCGGCGGAGTTGGTTTGGGGGCCTTCGGGGCCTTGGCGAGTAAGTCATCGCTCGCTAGGTCCTGGAAGGCTTCCTCAAGATTTTCGACTGTCCAGACGCCGCCGGTGTAAAGTTCACCGATGTCTGCGCCCGGTTTGCCGAGTTTGTATTTTGCCAGCCACTGGATCAGCAGGGTCTCGTTCTTGCCTACTGGGTAGTAGGTGTCTGCGTTGCGGGCCAGGAATTCTTTTGCGACGGCTTCGGTTCCGAGATTCGCGTCCGCGTTCGCGCCTTTTTGGGCAAGCTGGACTAGTGTGGCCATCGAAACGCCGTACTGCTTTTGGAACAAAGTGTCGAACGCGAGGCCGGGGTCCGACTCCAACTGGGCCTTGATCTCGAAGATCTCGTCCGCAGTCAGGTTGCGAACCTGGGGCATGGCCGCCGCAGGGGCCGGGGCCGTCTTGGGTACTCCGCCCAACTTGACCTGCCGGTTGAGTTCGCGGATCTTCTGGGTCGCCTTCAGCTTGGCCGAGAGGACGTTGGTCATGAGCTCGTTCTTGTTCTTGCCCTTGAATACCTCGGCGTTCGCGCCGTTGCCCGGGTCGAGGGACGCCTTCCACCAGCCTTTGTCTTTCTCCAGCGTGATGGTAGCCCCGTCGCCGATATCGATTACTTCGGGTCCTTCGGGTTCTAGCTCTACGATCGGCTCGGTGGGCTGGCGGATTACGCCGCCTTCCGCGATGACGACTTCCGGGTTGAGACTCGGGTGGGCGTCGAGGTGCATCGGCTCGTCCGGGTCGATCATGTCTTCAGGACGGGTTGCAAAATCTACGAGGGGCGCGCCGAAGTTATCGGCTTCGAGCCAAGGGTCTACAACTGGGGTATTGGGCATGTACGGTGTCCTTTGCTGAAATCCTCAGCTACGGGTGATTTGTGTTGCGATTTTGAGAACGATCATTGCGGTTTTGAGAACAGATTCTCAATTTGAGAATTCCATTATCTGGAAATCTGTGGTACAATTAAAGCTCGGAGGAAACATGAAACTTCAACGAGTAGAACCGGCAGTTGTCAGCGAGTATGTAAAACTGTCTTCGGTAAACTTTGGGCTATTTGCAGAGGATCGTGCGGGCGAAATTTACGCCTACGTGGGTACCTGCTGGACCAATTCGCAAGGCATTCCGATGAATAGCTTCGACCATTGGGTTCGAGTACTTCCAGAAGGAACTCAATTTATAATTACTTCCCAGAAAATCGGCGGAGGATGCTAGCCCTGCTGCTCCATCGCCTTCGCCACGTCCAGATGTTCCCGCGCCCCGAACAGAAACTCCTTGACTTCATCTGAGGGGTTAGCGGCGGCGTCGATCGCCTTGGCTATGTCCTGCTTGAAGTGGGCCACGAGCGTATCCAGGGCGGCGGCGGCTGCGTGCGCGGTCGGAACTGTGGTGTCGCCCGGGGCTAATGCGATGAGGTCGTCTTTGGCGGCGTCCCGGTAGTCTTCCAGTGTTTGGATCACCGTCTCCCATGCGGGGGTGTTTACGACGACCCGGAGCTGGCGGCCTTTGTCGTAGAGTGCGAGGTCTATTTCCAGCGCGTCGATTTCGGTGTCGGTCACTTGCGGGCCTCGAACTGGGCGTCGTAGTCTACGTAGCCGGGCTGGGCTGGAACGCGGATCGGGCCGAGATTGCCTGCGCGACCTTTGAGGCGGGCGGCGTCGTTGATCAGCTTGCGGAGGTCTTCGTCGGACAGGGTGTCGTACTCGCTGGGGCCTTGTTGGGAAAGTCTATCTGGGTTGGGGGTGTTCATTCTGTCTCCTTCAATCAATCCGATTGAACGGGTTTTCCATTATCTGGACTAAACGTCTGAGCCAAATCCGGTTTGGGCGGAGGGTTCTCCTGTTAATTCAAGGGGTTCCACAGATTTCTTAAAGCCTTCCCTTAATACATCCCGGGCTGCTCTTGCGATATTGCTGCTGTCGTCCCTTTGCTCAGCCGCGGCATCTTTCTGCGCCTGAAGCTGTGCTTGGGCCTGCGCCTTTTGTTGAATCTGCCCACCCTGCGATTGCTGTTGTTGCCGCTGAAGATCTTGCGGGGTCATGTCCACGATCACGTCGTTCAGGTTCTTGAAGTCGGCGGCCTCAAACCACATGTGGACCACCTCCATCACGTTGACCTTCTTGCCTTCGATCGAGAGCGAGGAGATGACTTCGGGGTTGGACAGGAACTGAGATAGCATCGGGAGCGCTTGGGCCATGTTGCGGCGCGTCTGCATCTTGGACCCAGCGAGGATGGAGAACTTCACTCGGGCGTTCAGGATGTCGATCACGTCGCCGCCGGACTGCACGTACTCGTGCTTCAGCTCTTCCGACATGATGAAGTTCAACTGCGACTCGGGTAGCATCTCCCGGTTCATTTGCTGCATGTCGTAGAGCAGCGGCACGATGACCTGGTCGGCCAGATTGTCGATGAACTCCGAGATGCCCGATGACGCGCCCTGCGCAAGAGCCTGAGCTCCGGCAGAACTGCGCGCGAGATTGGAGTGGCCCGAGGAACCTGCGTTGCCGCCCATGATCGGGTTGTTGCCCGAGACGGTGTCGGCGCGGCCCTGCGACATCGCCATAAGTTCCCCGGCTTCGGGGATGGCGGGCAGGCGCTGAAGCGGCTCAAGGTCGCCCTTGGTATCCACCTCGATGATCTTGCCGGGGCAGATGCGGATTGACTGAGTTGGGATGCTCTTGCCGCGGACGCGGACGAGCGGGGTGTTCAGGTTCAACGAGGCGTTGTCCAGCAGCAGGTTGGTGATGCCGGTCATCAGGCGCTGCTCGGAGCCGATCGTGCGCCCGAGGCCGAGCGACCAGTACCCGCCGGGGATATTCCACCAGCCGATAGAGTAGAACGGGATCTTGCCGTAGACGTTCTTGCCGTTGTAGATGACCAGTTTCTTCTGGAGCACCACGATGTACGTGCCGTTGTCCCACCGCTCCAGTACCTCTAGGGGTTTCTGGAAGGGGTCGGCGGTCGTGGTATCCCAGCGGGCTTCTGCACGGGCTTCCCAGAGCGGGTTGCGCCCGCCGATTTCCCCGATAGCCGGATCAGCCGTCTCTGCGGGCGGCATGAACAGCATCATGAGGTTTTCGCGGGACGGGATATCGTATCCCTCGCGGTCCCGCAGCTTGTCGAGGTCTTCCCACGTCATGTAGCGGCGGCGGACGACGTACTTGGCCTTGCGGATGTCCGGAACACGTAGCCCGGGGTCTACCAGGACTTCGCGGAGGTCTACGATGTGCTCGAACGTGGGCCGGTCGATTACTTCTTCGATGATCTCTTCTTCGAGTTCACCATCGGAGATGCGGGTGTCAGGCGCGCCGGGGATTCCGGACGGAATTACGACGGAGGGGTTCTTCCGCTTGACTATTTTGCGCTCTTGGGTGAACTTTTCCCAGCCCCATTGGAACATGGAGGTGCCAAACAGCAGGCAATTGAAGATTCCGAGCTTCAGTTCGGCCCGGAAATCCATGTCGTCGAGCTGGTAAGCAAGCAAAGCGGAGGTCGCGCGCGCCAGTTGGGCGGTCGTTCCGGGCCGTTCCTGCACCATAAACGGCGGGTTTTCGTAAAATAACCCGGACATTACCTGCGGAACTATGCCATTTACAGCCGTTGCGACCGTGAAAAAGCTGATCGAAGCGGCCTCAGATTGGGTTCCGGGCCAGTATCTGGGCTGAAAAGGGGACTGGTAGAGGGTCTGTGCGGCTACCCAGCCGAGGCAAAATTGCCTACTCAACTCAGCTTTCTCAGCGCGTTCCGCGTCTTGAAGACATAATTTGAGGGCTGGATTTTCTTCCCACACGCCCTCGGACAAAAAGCCCCGTGCTTCGGCAGGTGTTACCTGCTCATAAACGTTATATGGGGCTTCCGGCAAGTTCATTTTTGTTCCTCGGGGCGAATTTGGACGGTCTTAGAGCCGTTCCAACGCTCTTTAATCGGTTGCGAACCGTAGCAGATGTGCAGCCGAGAGCCTGTCCAACTTCCTTCGTGGACATTCCGGACTGATAAAGTTCGAGCATCCTGTTGGTGTTTAGGCGCTCTTGAGGTAGATTATTGGAGGGTCGGAGAGCGATGGAGAGGCCGTCTAGCCTTCCTTTGACGCACCCCATTGAGCATCCCAGAGTATCCGCAACTTCCTGAAGCGTAAGTCCGCTTTGGTAAAGGCGCACCAAGCGGACGCTATCTACGTCCGAGCGGTATAATGGGTTTGATTCGCCGCCAATAGACCGTTTGTTGACCAAACATTCGGGGCGAATTTTATACCCGTGCCTGTGCCGACCCTGCCCGACTAGAACACCAGCCTTCTTCATGCGCAGGGTTACCAACTCGGTCGAGCAATTGAACTTGGCGGCGATCTCTTTGCGCGTCAGCATCTCATCAACGTAGAGATGTCGAATCTCTTCGGTCGAAATATCAGCCCGATAGTGGCTATGTCGAGTAGGATCCGCGGCCAGCGTAGCTTTGAGAGTCTTGGCCCGAGCCTTCCGCATGTGCGGACTGATGCCGGTCCACCCGTCTCCTCCCCAAGTGCAGACATACCCGTGCTTGGAGATGTGCGCGCCGAAGAGGAGAATCCAGATGCGTTCCTGGTAGTCAGCCTCGGCTTTCGTCTCAACGGTGAGAAACGGCTCGCAGGTAAAGTTCTCGACGCCGTATTTCCGCATAGCCTTGTAGAGGGGCTGTTGTTCGCCCTTCCGTAGGTCTTTGAGGTGGTTTCTCCACCGATGCGGGACGCCGCATTTGGTCTGGCCAACGTAGAGTTTGTCGTTGACGTGGTTCTGAATCAGATATATGGTGTACATTGGATGAGACTATTATAGCATAATAATGAGCCGTAAACAACCCTTTAAGGGCTTTTAGGTGTCATTTATGACTCATTATCACCGGTCTCAATAAGTTTGCTTGTCTGCCGTGGGCGACATCGCACCGCTGGAAAGATCCACGCTGCCCGGGATCGATACCGCGGTGCTCTTCATACCACCTTCGCCGCCGTTCACGCTGACCTTGAAGTTCTCAGAGATCACGCGGGAGCGATCGGACGGAACCGGCATACCCGGGCCGCCATCTTCAGTGTGGCGGGGGCCATCCTGGTTGGTGTTCTGGGGGACGAGCTTGCCTGCGCCCGAGGACATGCCAGCCGCGCCCGAAGGCCCGACAGCGGGGAAGTCAGTTGCTTTGCAATCGCGCGGATTTTCGAGGTTGCCGCTGAGTTTGATGAGAGAGTCAGACATAGGTTATCCTTTGGATAGGCCCGCGAGCGAGCCGGTAGAGATAGATGAAGGGGACCCGGAACCAAAACTCAGTTGCGGAAAACTTGGGCCCGGCGGAGGGGCTACGTAGCCGTTGGGCCGGTCGATTCGTACGTGGGGTTGGAAGCTGATCCCGAAGAGTTCGTACATACCCGTGGCGGGGGCGTCAGACTGGCGGGGCATGTCGGAGATGAATTTCTGTCCGGACGGGGGCCGCCACTGGGAGGGAGTCGAGGCGTCGGCCTTGTGCTCGGATAAGACGGTGCCGTCGTCGTCTACGATCTTGACTTCTATGCGCATGTGTGGTAGAATTTCCAGATGATGAACGAAGACGATTTTAAGAAGACGTACATCGCCACATTTCTCGCGGCGTACGCTGCTAAACAATACGACTTCAACTGCCAGACGGGGTGGGAGAAAGATTTTCCGCCAATCGAAGATTCTCAGACTCTCGCCCAGGATGCGTGGAATAAGCTACAGGAGCGATCATGAATATTAGATGCCGTCTTTTCGGTTGCTGGATAAGCGACGAGCCTGAAGACCACGGGTGTTGTGGCCGATGCGGGATTTGGGTATATGACGCCGACTTCCGCCAAGCTGGGGTACCTTTGGTCGAATGGTGGCGATCAGTTCGCTCGAAATGGAAGCGCCGTTCAAACTATCGGCACCATCTCTGTGGTGTTTGTAACAAGCCAATGTACCTGACCGAAGAGAGCTGTTGCTCGTCCGAGTGCTATGACAAATGGTTCCCGTTCTAGGAGATTCCAGATAATGGAAACAGAGAACAGCAAGAACGAACGATGTTGGCGTTGCGGCGGGAGCGGATTCCGTTCGTTTACGGAAACTATGAGCAGCCCGGGCCATCCGTGTCCAGCCTGTAACAAGAAAACTCTCATGGAACGGTTGGCTGAGATTGCCCCCAAGCGCGAGGAAAAGGTATGGGGCGAACAGAAACTAACAGCGTTTCGCTACGAACCCATTCTTCTTCACGCCCAACTCTTCGCCAACTGGGTGGCGGAAGACTTACCCAAGAACCAAGGAGAGTTACGAGACTTACTATGGGTTTTCGGCACGCAATTATCGGGAGATATGGAGAAGCGAATGAACCATGCAATGAACTTGGCGAATGATATGGTGAATCTCCGAGTTCCTGCGATAATCTTTGAGGGAGAAAAGAAATGAAGGACGAACGAGATTTTGATTTCCGCATTGACATGCGAACGGCTAGAAAGTTGAAGGCTGCGCTGCACAAAGGCACGTTCGATAAGCTAACAAAGGCTGAGGCGAACGCCCTCGAAGATTTAGTATGCGAACTGCTAATGCAAGTCGAATAGGAGACGGAAATGAAGAAACTACGCAGCAAGTGCTGTCAACGGAGCATGTGGGACGATGAACGGTACTGTCCACGCTGCGGTTGGGAATGTTACGTAGAATACATTCCAGATTCCTTAGCCACGGACAAAACTTCAGCCAAAAATCCCACTCCCTAAGATGTTGTCCATCCCGCTGGGGGCCGAATACGCGAAGTCCTCTTGCGGGGAGAAATCATCCGGAGGTGGTTGGTAGGGGTCAAACACTACCGTGTTTCCCTCGGCGTCCGTCCGAAGCAGAATGCCAGAGCGTGGGTCAAAAGAACCCTCTTCGAAAACTTCGTTCCACCCCATGCGGTCGATGAAGCTGAACATCTCGGTGTTGTTCTCGATGATAGCCTGCGTTGCGCGCGGGGCGTACCGGGTTTGGTAGCCTAAATTGTCCGGTATGTCATCGTGGTGATGGTCATACATGCACTTCTCGAACTCGTTGTAGACAATCTCGATCTTGTTGTTCGGGGCCGGGTTGGCCTCCATGCAGTAGTTCGCGAACTTTAGGCGGCCTTCGGTGATCCACGGGTGGAGCGACCCCATGCGTAACTTCTTGGCGTCCTTCTGCTGCTCGGGGGTGAACCAGTCGATCCCGGCGCAGATGCCGATGACGTACGGGTCTTGTGTCCGGAACGCCGCGGACATGATGGAGTCCTTGAGGTAGGTCGCGCCCTGAGCATTCTCGATCGCTACTACGAACGGGTGCTCTTCCTGGATCATCCGGATAATGGAAGCCACGATCTGGTGGGGCAGCAGCCGATCGCGGAAGATCTTGCGGACGTAGCCGGTGGTCTGCTTCTGGCCGTTGCGCCGCCCGTCGGGGTCTACCTGCTCTTCTTCGCCCCAGACAATCGAGGTGCCGACTGTGAAGTCGCTGCCCTTCTTCTGGCTGGAGGCCAAGTCCCATACCTGGGAGCAAGGCCCGACGCGGGGCAGGCTGGTGAACGGAACGGTGGCCTTGAGCAGCATGGCCCGGTCGAAACCGATCTGCGAGGCATTGCGGGGGTTCTGGTTGCGCTGGCCCTCGAAGGACTTCTCATCCTTGGCGAGATCCACCATGCACCAGTTGAAGCTCATTTTGTGGGGCATCAGGAGGATGCACCCGTCTGGGCCCGCTTCGTGGTACGTGACCGGCTTGCCTTCGCGCTCCAGAGCCTCTGCTACTTCGGGCTTGATCTGGATGGCCTTGCCGATAAGAATGTTCGAATTCGTGGACTTGTTTTCCATGAACTCCCAGCCAACACCCTTGGTAATCTGGATGTCGCCCAGGTTCTTGGAGAGCAGGACGCCGTAGTGGTCCTCGTCGGCGTACCGGGTGCCGATGTAGTCGATGTAGTAGCCGCCCAACGCCAGCAGCTTCTCGGCCAGGAACAGCGCGCGCGAAATCTTCTCGCACAGCAGGGCGGTCTCAGAGTTGGTGTCGGACACCGCGTCGTCGGCCTTGATCAGTTCGTAACGCCAGCCAGCCTTGTTCTTGCCTACCGAGGAGGCGTAGACCGTGGGTTCCTTGCGGCCCGTCTTCTTGGCGGCGTACACCGGGCAGGTGAAGGTGTTCATCGCCCCGGCTTTGCCTTCTTCTACGCAGAACTCCGGCCAGAAGAGATTCATCAGCGACGGCTCTTCTTTGATGTAGAAGTGGCCCTTGATCTCTCCGACGAAGCCTTCTGCCAGGCTCTTCTCGGCGGTCAGGTAGAGGATGCGGATGGCGGGGAAGCAGAGGATCCACTGAACAGTGTCGATGTGGTCGAATGTGCTTTTTGCGCCGCCGCGGGGCCATAGCAACAACCGAGTCTTGACTTCAGACTGTTGGTTGAGGGGCTTGGACGGGTCTTTCTGGGTAAAGAGTTTGGGGAAGGCCCCGTAGTACTCTTCGTCGAAGATGTTTTCCTCGAAGGGGAGGAGGCCATTGTCTGAGATCGGGTTCGTGCCCCAGGTGAAGTACCGGGCCATCCACATCAAGTCGGTCTGGCAGCGACGGCGAACTTCTATACCAAGCCGCGACGCCCGGATGTGCTCAATCCCAAGGGAGGCTACGTTGATCAGATCTTCCCGCACTGAGAGCAGGTAGGTGTAGAGTTCTTCGTTCGGGATTTTGCTGTCGCCGCCGTGCTCTTGGCATAGGAGGTCGAAGCGATCTTGATTGTCGGGGACTTCGGGCATTGTTTAGCAGAATCCGTCGGCTTCGATTGGCTCCCGGGTATTCTTTTTGAACCACTCTACGAGGACGCCTGCGGGGGTTCGTGCAGCAGTCAGAGAATACCGGCGGAAGGTACAGGAGGTTTCAGTCTCTTCGGGGCGGTAGTCGAGGATGCCTAGCATACTTTCGATATCGCGCTTTGAAATTTTCACGGGGTCCTTTCCATTATCTGGACAAGTGTGGTACAATTACGGGATGAGCGAATACGGGATGAGCGAAAAAGATACTAGTTGCGCGACCTGTGGCGGGAAAAAGACGGACCATCCGTACGGAGAAAGTCGAGGAGTTTGCAAGTTATACAAGAGCAAGGAACCTTCCCTCCGCTCCGATCCACCGATCGTTGTGGAGATCACGCACTACTCGGGCGGGACGGGCGATCCGCAGTGAGTGTCTACGTAGACGACATGCAAGCGGGCTATGGGCGGATGATCATGTGCCACATGAGCGCCGATACCACTGAAGAGCTGTTGGCAATGGTGGACGCGATCGGAGTCCGCAGAAAGTGGATTCAGTATCCCGGGACGTACAAGGAACACTTCGACGTGTGCCTAGCTAAGCGATCTAAGGCAGTTGAACTGGGTGCGGTCGAGGTGACTTCCCGAGAACTGGTCAAACGGCAGATAGCGAAACGCCAACACGGAGATTACGGTACCAAAGTGGAGGCAAAAACATGAGCGGAATACGTCGAGACAAGTGCAAGAAGTGCCGTAAGCTATTTTGCCACTACGGACTCTGCAAACTCAAGAAGTGCAGGCGTTGTCGGAAACCTAGTATTCAGGCTCATTCGAAATGACCATGATGTTCTCGACGATCCAGCACTTGGCCTGCGGGTACTCGATCCAAGCGACGGGAGAGTGTTCTGACCGCGCCTCACCGTTGAACTTAGCCAGGCCGATGCCTTCTATGATCAGCTCGGCTACTTTGACTTCGTTGGTCGGGTCACCGTCGTCTACGCTCCACACATTGGGGAAGTCGTTTCGGTGGTTGAAGTAGAGCCGGAGGTATGTGTGGGTTTTGTTGAACTCAAGCGGCATGATTTTCCGTCTGGAGATCCTTGAGGATCAGGTCGGCGTAAGCGACTTCGTTGTCCCGTTCCGCGGCCAGAGTGTGGTGTCCGGCTTCGTGTAGGTTGCGGGCAGCGATGGCTGATATCCGCCGGGTGCTCGATACGTAAAACTGGATCCGTTCAAGAATCTCTGGGTTCATTTGTTGAGGACCTGCTTGGGGTTCAGAGCTTCGGTTTCAGTTTGAGTCGTGCCGAGGTGCTTGATGCCCCACTTGACCAGAGAGTACGGCCACATTAAGAAGGTAGGACCGGAGCGTGGATCGAGTTGATCGTCGGGAACAGGAACGTGGATATCAACTACACTCGACTCAAACTTTCCTACGGGTGCGGCGGAAAAGGTGACGCTGCCGTTGTCCCACCGGGTCAACGTGAACGACATAGGCGGATCGAACCCGTCTGAGTGTATTGAAACCGAATGTTTCTCTGAAGACCGTTGCCATTTATCACTCATATTAGTGGGCCAGCAAAGCTCCTGCGATAGTGGCTGATGGTAAGAAGAAGGGCTCGACCACATAGTAGGCCCGCACAAACGGGTTCTTCGAGGGGTTGAGGTACCGGTACGTAGCCTTGGTTTCTACTTTGTCGGCGGTGTCCAGCATGTGGTTGCCCGTGGCGACCGTGGTGCCGAGCTCGCTGGTGACTACCTGCACGTTGCCCAGCGTTTGGCTGATCGCGGGGTTGGTGATCAGGGTGTCGAAGTCAGTGATGGACTTCTGGAGGGCAGTCTGCGCCGGTACAAACCCTTTGATCACGGTATCGGTGTCGAGTACTGCAACATCCAATCCGTTTAGCGATCGCGTGGTTCCCGCCGTCACCGTCTGAAGACTCTGGCTTACCGTTCCCTCAGTCTGTGTCAGCCCGTCTAATGCGGTGTTGACGTGACCGGGGATCGTGCCGAGACTGTCCATCGTGGCTCCGACTTTTTTTCCTATCGCCTGCTCTTGAATCTGGGTTGTGACTATGGCGTCACCTACCTTGGTGGTAGTCTTACCCAAATTTGCCAGCAGGCCGCAGGGGCCGGGAGCGCACGGTTGGTTGACCGTGGTTAGAGCCGTGTTCACCTCGCCCACGATCCCGAATCCCTTGTAGAGCAGGACACACAACATAACCCCGGCCACGATATACGTAACCAAGGCTAAGTCGCGGAGGATGGAGCGAACCTTTTCCATTATCTGGAATTAAGCAGCAGGAGCAGGAGTCGGAGCGGTAACCGGGAAGGAGGCAACTAGGTTGTTGAGGGTATTGACCGCCAACGTCAACGCAGCCACACTCTTCGGATCAGTGATGTTGGCCGCAGCTTCGAGTTGACTTACATCTGAAGCGACACCAGCCAGCAGGCTCTTACCCGTGGGGGTAGGACCGACCGTCTTGACCAAGGTATTCACAGCCAGAAGTTCCTGCTGCGCCTTGGAGACGATGTTGCCAACGAGGGTGGCCGCCGGGCCATTACCGTCGATCGTGAATACCGTTTCGAGCGAGATGCCGACGATGTTTACGCCGACGCTCAGAACGTTATAGAAGGCGGGCTCTTTGCCCCACCAGGATTCCAAGACTTTCTCTACCTTGGAGATGTCGCTTTCAAGTGCGGTGATAAAGCTCATTGAGGTGTCCTTGGGTGTAACTGTGGGTGCTGCTACCTGGGGAAGAGGCTGAGATACGGGAGTAACTGAAACGGTAGGTTTGGACCTGGAGAACCAGCCCATTACATTCCTGCCGGTGCGCCGCCAGCAGCCGGGGGAGGAGCGGCAGCTTGCGCGGCGGCTGGATCCGGGGCGGCGGGAGCAGGAGGCTGGTCACCCATCGAATCGCTCATGTGCTGATTAAGGCTTTGCATGTCGGGGATCACGTGTTCTTCCGGCTCTTGCATCTGGCCGTCTGCGTCCGGCTTGTGGTGGTGGGTTGCTACAAACCCGCCCGAATGCCCGCGGCGTACGTGGATCGAATGGGGCTTGCCGCCAGACTTTGACTTGTGGCCGCCGCTGAGGGCTGACTTCGCTCGTGAGTGTTCTTTTGCCATAATGTTATTTCCTGACCACTAGTTTTTTGGACCCCGAAACCGGGACCTTGACTTTAACTTTTACCTTGACGACGACGCCTTTTTTCTTCTGATCAGGCATTAGACCGTCCACCAGAGGAACAAGCGCGTTCCCGTCGCAGTAAGTCCAGTAACGGCGAAGTCCCGCCAGGTCAGGTAGTCACCTGAATCCGGGTTGTCTACGTATAGGATGGTGTTCGCCGCGGACGAACCGGGCACAACCATCGGGGGGAACAGCGTAGAGCTATCAGACGGAGCCGTGATCGTAACGGTGCCCGCGGTCGAAGCCCCACCGGGCCCGACGGCCAGCGTCAGCTTTTGGACACGGATGCCTTGGAGTCGTTCACCTGACGTAGTACGATACGAAGTAATATCCGTATCAATAATTAGGGGTAAACTGTTGAGAGAATTGGCCATTTAGTTCTCCGGAAAGTATTTGCCGAGCACTCCGGACAACCGGTTGGCTACAGCCTTGTAATGAATTTTGATTCTCGGGTCGTCCGTAATCCGCTCGACCTCCCTGCAATCCTCTGCGTACTCCTCCAGTTCAAACCGGATAGCTTCGAGGGTCAGGTACTGGCCGATCGCCAGGATAATCAGGAACGCGAGCCCAACGCCGAACACGGCAACTAGCAGGAATTCCATTGGGACTCCTCGGGGGTGTTTCCACCCCCTAAGGTTCTGATTCTAAATGGATTAGAGCCGGTTAATGACGAATTCCGTGACCACGATCGAGGTCGTAGCAGCGGAAGCGATCGTGAACGAGGGGATGAAGTTCAGATCCGTCAGCCCAACCGCCGTAGCGTTCGCCGTGGTGCCCGCTGCCACCGAGGCTCCGTTGAGGTAGGCCGTGGAGGTCGTGTAGGCGAGGATCTTCGTAACCGAATCCCAAACGAACTGCGCCTTCAGCCAGTAGTTGATCGATTGCGAGGCCGTCAGACCAGCGGTACCGGTACCCGTAACAAGCAGGGTGCAGCCAGTGCCGAGCGTGCCGAGAGTATAGCCACCCGCTGTGCCCGCGCCAGAGCCCGCCGAAAACGAGGAGTTCTTAGCGTTATACAGGCTAACCTGGAAATTGGTGGTGGCCGTCGAGGTTACCTTGAGGGCGAGCGAGACTTCGAACGGGTGTCCGTCGAACACGCTGCCCGCGATGTCGGCGGGAATGCCAACGAAAAGACCCGTGGGCAAAGAGCTGGTGGACAACGGGAACTCGGGGGAAGGGAGCCCCGGATAAACTCCGGAAGCGGAAGGAGCGAGGAGCGGGGTATTGGAAGTGACCGCAACCGTCTGCGGGAAATTCTGGATACCGAACGAGGAGTCTTGACGTGCCATGATTTGTTGTTTCCTTTGAGGGGTGAGTTGTGTTGCGTCAGGGGCGTAAACCGACCCCACAAATACTGCTACCACAGACCGTTGAACGCGCCTTTAGCAGCTAAATCTTTCATCCGGTTCTGAAAAAGACGACCGTGTTCCCGACCTGTCTTGACCTTATCCCATTGTTCGACGTGGACAAGTTCGTGGATTACAGTCATGATCGTGACGGACCGGTATCGACGAAGAGCCCAGTCTAGTTCTATCAGGAACTTGCGTTTTCCTTTTGGGACAGTTCCCAGAACCGATCGGGTCCGCGCCATTATGTGCGAACTCGGAAATCCTTTTCGAACCCACTTGATCTTCACGTTCTTAAGCCTGCCGCGGAAATACCGACTGTTGGCTAGGTGATAAATCTGTTCGAGCTGCGTCACCAAAGATCCTTGAGCGCCCCCAGGTTGGCGAGCCGTTTCATTTCGTCCTGGAATATCTTTCCATGCCCACACCGTACCCGGGCCGGAGCGTTCCGGAGTTTACAGTGCGCCATCTCGTGAACCAAAAGCAAGAGAGAGTAGTTGTCCAGTTTCAGACGTTTGATCAGAGGGTGAATATGGATTCGGTAGGTTCCGTCTTCGTACGAGATAAACTCCGCGGCGTGCCCAGACGAAACATCAGCGTACCCTACGAATATATCGGGCAACGAGTTTCCGAAGTACTTTCGGTTGAAAACCCTGTATTGCTGCTTAAGCTCCCGGTTGGTCACTGTTCCAAAGCCCCACCTCGAATTGTCTTCGTCTAGTAAGGCCGTCCAGAACTACCAACTCCCCGTTGACCCGGGCTTTATTGTACTCCAGGATCTTGAGGGGAACTTCTACATACCCGCCTTGGTTGAGTCCAGTTTCGGAAATAACGTGCTGGAGGGTACCGGCACCCAGGTTGAAGGTAAAGCTGGAGAGTGCGTCGAACTTATTCTGCGTCAGCGGCACTCGGACAAACTCGTTGATGTACCGCTCGGATACGTGGACAAGGTCTGCTGCGAAGAGCGAGAGAGCCTGCTGGATCGTAATCGGCTTTTCCGTACCGTTTAGCGGACCGAGGTGAAGGAGATGACCCACCCCCACCGTTGCGTTTCCGGAAGCGTCGTTGTATGGAACCAGTTTGCAGCTCTCGAAGGAGAAGATACGGGCCGCGGTCTGGGAGGAGGTTGTCATGGGTGGTACGACTGGGGTCCGTTTACAATTTGGAAACCGGAAATAAAATGACTTTGGTAATTTAAATAAATTACTTTAGTATTTATGAAAGGAAAAGACCCTCGGGGTGACCAGGTCACGTAGCGGTACCGGCGGCGGCCAAGGGGGTAAGGCCCGCCCCAGCCGAAACTGATTTTAGGGTCCCCTACTCTAGCCAGCCAGCGACTCGATCTAACTCACTCAGTCTAAACGAGTTAGCACGCTGTAACATGACTGGCTTTCGACTCTGATACACTGTTGCGAGTCGGGCATCTAGTGTATTCAGCGACTCACCAAAGGGAAATTGACACAATCGCGTCACAATACCGCGTCAAGTGATTGATTCTAAAGGCTGTTGACTAATCGTAGGATTAGTCTCGATGTCGTGTTGTCCATTATTCGGATATTTTCGCGGTAAAAACACACTGAAAAGTTCCACGTAACCTATTCGTCGGGCGTGTTCAGCAATTAGGCGTGTTCGCGGTACGTGAACGGCTGGAGCAGCGTGTCGCCAGTGTAGAACGGAGAGAACGGGAACATCTCCGCTAGTTTATGCCTTGCTTCGCTTACACACGAGTCGCATACTTCTATTGTCTTTCCCCGTTCGATCTCTACCAGCTTATAGGCTATGTCATGCTTAGGGCATTGGGCGAGCATTGTATCCTTTGGGCGCGAGTCCATTATCCGGACAAGGTTTCAGTAATCAGGTCGGTTTCAGCATTCGGTGAACCAAGGCAGACGGGTGAAACTAACTCCCATCGCTCAACTTGAATGCTCTATCTCTACCCTTGGACTGTCTTACACTCTCTACAGTCTTATTACATCCGTTGCGGGCAAGCTGTTTCGTACTTAGCAGGCTGGTCCGTATTCTCGGAACGTTGGGCGCGCCTCAATCTTTAGTCGAAACGCCAGCGATTCACTAGGCATGTACTCTGTGACGTTGTTCGCTTGCATCCAGCGCGCGAGCTCATCTAGGCTGTTGCAGTCTTGTGCGCGTTCAGGCAGTTTGCGCGCGTCTAGCACGATAACCCTATGTCCAGACCGTCGCCGCATCTGTCCAGCCTATAGCGAATCTCTTTGATCCATTCCGCATACCATTGCTCTATCGCGCGGTCAAGTTTGCATCTCTTGAGCGTTGCGCCGTGCCGGTATTTGTCCCTGTTGCGCGCCATAGTTGTCCGGATAATGGAAAATCGTGCTACGTGTCGCTTGTTTACCCTATGCCCTTGTACCTAACACGCTGTTTGGGAGTGTTGCGCGCGGTTTACGCTTCGCCCTGGGGCGCGGCTTTATCTTGCGTATCTGCGTGAGTTGCGCGCTCGCCGTTAGCTTTTGATCCATGCTCGCATTGGGGTCCTCACAGATGCGGATCAAGACTTGCTCTAATCTTTGGGCGATAGTCTTTGGCATGGGTTAGCGGTTGGGCTTGGCGTGCGGTTTTCCATTATCTGGAAAGTGGTTCTAAGCGGTTCCCTAAGTCAAGTATATAATCATTACTATACTTGCTTTAGAACCATCAACATAAGGTTTGGGGCAGAGTGTTTCCCAGTGGTTAGGGCGCTAGCGCTTTGAGCGTTGAAAGCCATAGAGGATAGGCGCGCATTCTGCCCCGTCCGTAAACCGTAAAAAGGTCTACATAGTTATTAGACGTTCAAATGAGACGAAAATCACAACCCATCCGAAAAATAATTGAAAATAATTACTTTTGGGCTTGACGTTTGGCCTGATACTCGTCTAACATGTACCGCCTATCCGCTGGCATTTCCCACCTGTTGAGGACGATAAACCCGAACTTGCCCATTCGATTGAGCGGCGGCTTATGCGTATGAATGAGATACGCCTCTGTCCACATCCTGGTTAGATCGTTCGGGATCTCGATACACGACACATGCGTCACTCCGTTGTCTATAAATTCCTGCATTCGGTTGTGGTACAGCAGCCTGTGTCGCGGCTGGACCGATGTTCCAACATATAGCAGCCGGTTTGCCGCCCAAACTGTGTATACAGCGGGCCGTTTCGGAGCGGTACGGGCCGCCGCAAACCATTCATTCTCTTTGGGCGTGCCTGTCTTATATGGATAATTGGGTGGGAGCTGAAAATCGTCTGAATACATGCTCCCATTATATCACATGCAATTTATTTCAGAAAAACACTTGACAATTTATTCGGTGGGGAATAATGTGAGTTTGTTGGTTCAAAGCAAACGGAGGAAACACCCCATGAAAGACGCACAACAGGCTTTCGAGGAAGCGATCGCAGCCGGTAGACTGTCACTCAACCCAGCCGCCACCAACTATGTCGGGCATTACATGTACATGGGCCCGAACGCAGCCGGAACACTCGACACGTTCAAACATCGTCTTACCCGGCAGTACATCGCCTAACCGAAACGTCTTTACAACCTGGGAGGTAGAAAGTGCAAACCCTAAAGAAACTAACACTTACACACGTATTGCTCGCCGTCATTGCTGTGATGCTCGGCCTAACCTATCACCGGCTGTTTCTCATGGATCAAGACATAGAGAACAACGTAGAGTTTTCACAACAGATTGCAACAGCGTTCGGCGCGCTTCCGAGCTCGGCGCGCTAGTTCTCAGTTTGAGAATTCCAGATAATGGACATAACCGCGCGGCGCGTATCGTCGCAGAATGAGGAACTTATGGAAGATCCAAGGGACGAAATTTACCGCGAAATGGCTCGGGAAGAGTACGGCTCCGACGAATGCGAGATAGATGATAACGCAGTGGTCAGCTACGGCGAGGATGGGGCGTTCGTCGCGGCTTGGGTTTGGGTTCGCTACCCCGAGAAAAGCGAAACAGAGGACGAAGACGAAGCCGCCTGATGAGCCGGTGAGATCCCGGCGAAACGCTCGAACCTGGGCGTAGCGGTACGCAACTTGACAACCTAACCCCTAGCCTGTAGTATGGTCTAAATCTGAAAGTGAGGCGCGATGCCTAAGCTAACCCCAACTGAGCGCGGATACATGAAGACGGAGTTTATCGAGTTCGTTTGTCTTATGGCGCTCTTGATATTCATTCTTTGGATCTGAACCGAGACCCGGCGGTATCCGGGTTAGCTCCCCTACAACCTGGCCGCCAAGTGGCGGGGAGCGGGCAACGGGTTTATCCCGGCTAATAGGTTGAGAAAGAGAGGGTTACATGAGAAAATATCCTGAACACGAAAAACAAGCGAAGGTGCTCGACCAGAGTCAAACAATTGGCTCGTTCCTAGATAACGGCGGTCTGGGTGATGGTGTAGTTTTAGCCAAATGGGACGAACGTCCGGGGAGGGATAATCTGTACCCCATCCACATGGATATCAACAAAATACTCGCCGCTTATTTTGAGATCGACCTCAACAAGATCGAAAAGGAAAAGCAGCAGATGCTGAAAGATCTCCGAACGGCTGCCGCATGAAACGCCATGATCTAATGCGCTACACCTACGGCGATATCTCTTACCTGGTAATAGTCCAGCGGGCAACGCTCGACGAGTTCGGGACTGTACTAGTCAAGCGGGATGACGACGGGCACTATTTCTTCGCCACGCCCGAACGGTTGGAGGCTGTAATTGCTGATCCCAGCGTTTAGCCGCTCCCCCAGCCGTTTACCACCAAAGGCCGCGACCAGGTTTAGGGCCGCGATTCTACCCGCTGGACGCAAAACAGTAAGCCGCACGGCGCGAACGGATTGGACCTGTGTAGCCTGTATGAAGGGTAAACACGGGTGCGTAAGTCGCAAATGTAACTGTGTCCGGTGTAATCTAGCTTGACGGGCACGAAACCGCAGCGTAGTATTCCATTATTTGGAAAGAGAGGGCCAAATGACTAAGAAGGACGCCGTAGCAACAGCAGTCAAGCGAGTAGACGAGACTGGGTTTACCTTCCTCGTTTTGCGCCGAGGATATGGCTATCGAGCGCAAATCTCTTCCTACCCAGTTGCGCGAGGCTGGAAGATCGCCGAACAGATTGGTGTCGGCAACGTACAGAACTTCCGCGATGACCTACAGGAATTCAACCCGATTTGTGATGTCGTTTCTTAGGAGGAACCGATGCCGAGATACAAAGTAGCTTTAGAAGTCGAGATCGAAGCCGAAAGCGCAGAGGCCGCGTTTGCTTACGTCCGGTCTTACGCCACGATCACAGACGAGTACGCGGCCCAACACGGTACGCAATCGCAGTTTGAGTTCTATGTGTTGCCGCCAGAAGAGCTGGCCGAGGGAGAATTGGTAATTCAGTAACACGCCCGCCCGAGCGTATCGGGTAGTCCGCCACAAACCAGCCTCCACGCGGCGCGGACGGGTAAAGCTAATGGGCGAAAGGGAGTGTTTATGCAATGCAAGATATGCAACACCAGGACGGAAGCGCCTTACGCTGTAGCGACGAGAGTCAACAGCAAGGAGCTTTCCATCAAAAGGTATAACCGCACGGCGCAGCCGGTCAAAGGCTCGGTGTTACTATGTGGCGTGCGTTGCTCGGGCTCGGCGCTTGAACGGTTCCTACAGTCGGGCTCTCTTGAAATGCCAAACCAGCAAGGGAGGATTCCAGATAATGGACGAACAATTTGACCCCGAGAAAGTAGATCGCTGGGAGCCCCAATGGGACTATGACTTCGCGGGCATGGGAATAGACCCCGATGGCGGTTTCGTAGCCGTAGAAGATTACGACAAACTCCTACAAGTCCACATCCAGACTCTAATCGACTTCAACGCCTGCACCCTAAAGCTCGCCGCAATGAAAGGATGACATGACCGACCTAGCCGAACGCAGCACACGCAACCGCTTCGGGACCTCCGAGGTACTGTTCACCAAGGGCAAGAACCGGAAGATAATTGTCGAGGCCCGCCCGCGGTGTGCTATCATAAAGTTCTCAGGGTTACACGCAGAGTATGAGGTTCCGTGGAGCGCGATCGCGAGCCTGGCAGTAAAGGCAGACGTGGCGGCTAAGCGGGCGGCGAAGAAAGCGAAGGTGGCGGCGTGATTGAAGTAACAACCAGCAAACAGTGGGCTTGGTGCAAAACCTGTGACGGCCTGATTGTGCGGGAGTCAGCAGATCGCATTTGGAGCCACGCCCGATCAAACAACCATTGCCACAATTTGGTCGTAGAGCCTTTCATTTCAGCCACTGAGATAGAAATGGCTTCCTTGCTCCGAAATTCCAGATAATGGAAATCAACCCGCCGCAACAGCAGACTGAACCACAACACTAGGAAATATCACCAAGTTGGACTTCGGGGTCGCCTCTAACAAGGCGGCCCCTGTTGTTGCTACCCAGTCCTCGATGGCTTGCTCTATAATGGTTTCGACCGACAGTCCGGTCCGCACGGCGTAATCCTCGACAAGTTCTAGGTAGGTCATAGTGAGCAATATAGCTCATGCCCATCCGACATAGCAAGCATAAATCTGTGGAAATCAAATAATTCTGTAAAATTGTTTCCATTTCCGTACAACTGTGCCGCTATGCGGTGTATCATACAGACATCCGCCCTACTAGGGCATACAGGAGATTTACAATGGCGAAGCAAGCAATCCACACACCAGACCTCGCCGAGCTGCAATCGTTAGAGGGCTGGGCCCAACTAGATCCAGATGAGCGAGAGACAATCGTAACCAAGGCTGAGGACTTGGCCCGAGCACTTCACCAGGAGGGCCAATCCAAACTCAGCATCGGCTCCCACTTGGTGGTGATCCGTGGTATACTCCACCCTAAGAAGATGTGGACTGGGTTCCTCCGGAAGAGTTTCCACATGAGCGTGGCTACGGCGTTCCGGTATATCGCCGAGCATGAGACAGTTTCGAAGGCGCTGCCCGCCAACGTGATGAGCATTGCCATGAGCCGCGGGTATAAGATCAAGCCCCAGGCGATCGCGAAGAACCCACCGCCCAAGACGACGGATACGAAAGAGATTGTCCATTATCTGGACAAACTGGTCCGTATCCCAAAGTCGAAGGTGATCGTGGTCGAGGCGCTGGACACCGACCTGATGCTGAAGGAATGCCTGAACTTCTGCAAGACTCGGTTCGCGCGCGTGCCAAGTGGCCGCGCGAAGACTAACTTCACCCGGGCGCTGCTGGGTATGCTGCTCACCACTTTTGGAATGTCAGACCAGACGCTTGCTCCCGTAGCCGTCCCCGCTTTCTTTGCGGCAAAGCGGGGACGCCCGCTTGGGTCGCGTAAGGCTGCCTGACTGAGGGGGCTGGGGTTCGCCTCAGCCCTTTCTCAATTTGAGAATTGTGGAAATAAGAGTTGACTTTTTGCGGGGCGGTGGTATTCTATGAGGCATGGGAGCCTTTGATCTCTACGGACAGTACTACGAGAATGCCCGCGACGCTCACAACGCCGAAGATGCGCAGTGCGCAGCGATTGACGCTCAGGTTGCGGCGGAACGGGTGAACCAGTCAGAGTCGTATCTCTACAGTTTGTTGGAAGGCCAGCACTGGGAGATTGTACAACTGACTGAGCGTGTTGCCGCCTTAGAAGCGAAACTATCGGAGACCAAATGAGCCTATACAGCCAAGCACGGGCCTGTGGCGTCAACCCCGACGCGGATGCGGATCCAGAGGATTATGATCGGTACGCACATCACTATGTCTGCAACGCTTGCGCCGCAACCGAAGACTTTGCCCAGTATCGCGCCAACTATGTCTGCCCGTGGTGCGGCGAGGGAGTAATGGAGCTAGACACGCTATGACGCCCCGACAGAAAACCATGAATGAGATTTGCGACATTCTCCACGAGCAGGTCAAGGCCGACGGCATGGGTATGGACCGAGAGAGGTTCATAAAACAGCACCGACGCTTGAACCACAAGTGGTTACTGGTTGCGCTAGAGAACTTGAAGAACCCGATCAAAGATGAGGTTTCCGGATAATGGAAAACGTCCTCAAGCGCGGCAACCAGTACCACTACTCAGCCACAGTCGGCAACGGCAGAAGGCTCCGGGCCTCGCTCGGCACGTCATGTCCGAAGTCGGCCAAGCGCCTAGCCCACCGTATCGGTCTAGCCATAGCCTCGGGGCCGGACAGTGAGTTGTGGCCTACCTTACGCCTCACCCTGCCCACCCAGAGTTACCGCACCATAGCCACGGGTATGAGCGTAACCGCGCCGCCCGACTTGGCAGAGTTCGAATCCCTGTTCAAAGAGAAGCTGGACCGGCGGGAGAAGTTGGGCGAGATCACGGCCTCGACTCACAGTCTGTACGAGGCCGCCGCCGACAGCTTTTTCAACTGGCTAATCGGCCAGAAGATCGGCCAGATCTCAGAGGTAACCCCCTCACTGGTAGAAAAGTACCAGGTCTGGCGCAAGGAAAGAGTGTCCGAGCGGCCCCAGTCTAAAAACGGGCGCTCCCTGCTGACGGACAACACGGTGCTGGCCGCTATCTTCGAACTCGCCCAGGAGGAAAGGCTGATCCAGAAGTCTCCGTTCAAAGGCCGATTCAGAGCGTACGGTGCGCCCAAGGGTGCTGAGCCGTTTACACCGGAGGAGATGGCAAAGCTGGAGGCTGCGACCACAGACGGCGATCGCCTCGCATTCAAGATCTTCAAGTGGACAGGTATGCGTGGGTCAGATGTTGCTGATCTTACTTGGGCGGCGCTTGACCACATCGGCAGGACACTGCGTTGGGAGACCCGGAAGCGCGGCGTTTGGGTTACCATCCCGATATCCGAAGCTCTTGCTGATCAGTTGGGTGCGCGTTGGTACAACTCAACTGTAGTAGTGGAGGACAAGGTGCTTTCTGGCATGACGCGCCCGAAGCTATACCGCATGATCAAAGAACTTGGCATCCGGGCTGGCGTGCCCAACTGTCATCCCCACAGATTTCGTGACACTTTAGCCGTGACATTACTTGAGCGAGGTGCTACAATTTACGACGTAGCCAAAATGCTGGGCGACTCCGTTACGACCGTAGAGAAACACTATGCACCGTTTACCGGTCGATTGCAGGAACGGGTCCGCGGGATTTTAGATTCCAGCCGGGAGTTTATGGAATTCCGGACCACGGGATAGTCGTACCTGCAATTTCTGTTGGAGCGCATCGACCGCCTCACCAGTAGCAAGCCCTGAGTAGCCCTTGGAGGAGAGAGAGATGGCAAAGCAATACGTAGTTTCAGAGGAAGAGTTCATGTCTCTCATTGAGAGCCTAGAACTCCACGCCCTGCGTAAGAACAACTTCATCCGCGACGACATGGGCAAGCCGCCAACGTTTGAAGAGATTCATCGCACGTATCACTACGTGGTTGTTCGATGGGTTCAGGCTATGGGCTTCGGCGGAGTCAGAAGGTAGCAGGCTCTGAGTAGCCCCTTAGAAGAGAGGAAAGAGAGAGAGATGAAAGATAAGCGACCGTTCGCGCCGAAGAGATTGTGGATTCTGATGCACAGAGTATGTGGTGGCACCCAATGGGCGGCGTCGATGGACTATGCATTTCCTTGGACCACGAAAGCAGCAGCGATGAGGAAGATCAAGTCGCTCGGAGAAAAGGGAAAGAACTACAGGGCGTTCAGATTCGATTGCTCCACTACTGAGTAGCCCCAGAAGAGAGGAAGAGAGATATGGCGTTCAAGGTTTTTCACAGGCGCAAAAGCGCGAGCCGGGCCGCTTTCACCATCCGCCAAATCATAAAGAATGTGGAGATTTGGCATCGCATGGAAGCCGGAAGATGTGTAGGAGATTTTGTGCCAAAGACCGACTATGACAAGTTGTTGGAAACATGCCGCAGTTTACTGGAAGTCAACGAAGCTTTACGCGACGCTGAGTAGCCCTTACCCCAGCACCAGAAGGAGAGAGAGATGAAATATCCGAAGCGCAAAGTCCTGTCGATGAGATTCTATCGCGTCCGATGCAAGCTTGGTTACGGCTCAGTGATGATGCAGTTGGAGTGTGGTCACGCGCAGGGCAGGAAGCAGAGCGAGGCCAAGAATGTCGTCGCAGGAGTATCCACCGTCACATGCAAGCAATGTGACCCCCTGTAGCAAAGAACTGATGCGCTGCTGCGAAACGAGGAGATACCGATGAGTCAGGAAGAAGGGATGAAACTGGCGTTCTGCTGCCGCTGTGGAATGCCGATGCTGCGCTCCGGTGACGAACCACTACACCACGTTAGGCTTCTACACGGACTTTTGTGTTGGCTGAACTATTCAAGAGACTGATGCGCTGCTGCGCTGAAATGAGGAAATGAAATGAGCGAAGCGAGAGAGCCAATGATTGGAACTGGCCCATGTTATGCGCCTCGGCAGTGCTGCTTTTGCGGAGCCGTCCACGAGAAGGGTGCCGTGATGGGCTATGCGGGAGAGATTCAATGCGGAGTCTGCGGCAAGGGTGGCAACGGAGAACCTGACGAGCCGGGGATGTTTTACAAGCGCGTAGGGATGGCCTAAATGAGCAACCTTAGCGAAATGGATGAACCCTGCAAGTGCGGCCATCCTCGACATGTCCACGTAATTCGCATGATAAACACCAAGTGTGACTTTGGCTGCGCACACGGCTTATGGAGCGACAAGGAATGTCCATGCGTGAAGTTCGTTTCCGTCGCACCACCTGAAGCAAAGTAGTCCCACCACACCATAAGGAGCCACCATGACACCGAAACAGCGCAAGATTTGGAGTGATCGGATGATTCAGAAAGAAATTCGAATGCTCAACTTCTACCGAGCTCCTCTCGCGAATAATGATCCTCCTGATGGATCATTTCTCATGGGCGCATTCTTGCAGGGATGGGATTCTGCGATGCGGGCCTCGCGGAAAAACCCCAAATCAAAGCCAACGAAGTAGCCACACCATAAGGAGCAGAGATGGACGACAGAGATTTTGCAGACATGGAAACCGAGGACTTCGAGCGCGAACAGGACGATTTACGCGCCAAGCTCCCAGCAGATGCTAGCCTCTCAGAGCCGCAGGAGATTCTTGGAGAGTGCGATTACAGACTCGAAGGGCCGCACAAGAAAACTCCCGAGTGTAAGAACTGGAAGGCAGCCCCAACAGCAGCAGGGAGCGAGGAGCCGACGTCTCAGCCACGGTGCAGGAATTGCGGCCAGTTCAAAGCCATGCACGAAGGATGGAGATGGTGCGTTGGCGATCCGTGGGAGGATCATAAGAAATTCTTCATCCCCGGCGACGAACCCGAGGCCACGCAGGACTCTCCGAATAAGCCCCTAGACACACAAGAACTGCCGCCGCTGGGAATGACAATCATCACCCGAGAAGATGTAAGGCGAGCGCTGGGAATCCGTGAGCGCCAGTTACGCGAAGCCCGGGCTCGGCTCTCCCAGCTTGAGAAAGAGAACCAGTGGATCAGCGTGGAGCAGGAGTTGCCTACCGAGCGCGAGCAGGTAATGATCTCCACCGCTATCGCAGGAATAATGCTGTCCTCATGGTTTTGCTGGTTTCCAGAGAAGGGTGACCCGCCTTTATGGCACAACGTTCTTCGGGAATTTGGAGAAGTTACCCACTGGCGTCCTCTTCCATCCCCTCCCAGGGAGGCACTAAGCTCCGGGTCCGAAAGGAATTCCAGATAATGGAAACCCATGACCTGATAAACGAAGTAGTCAACCAGGCGAACATGATCGATAAAGGTATGACCAAGATGCGGGCCAAATACTCTTTCTCAGGCACGCCGCCGGAAGGACTGAACGAAAAGTTCGCCGCGGACGCAAAAGAGTTTATGCAGTGGCACAAAATTGGTATAAGATAAGAAAGAGGACAAAATGAGATTGGGCGCAGAACCGAGCATAACTGTAAACGGTGTAGTTCTATCACAGGCCGAAGCCATGACGTTGCGGGTGGCGCTAGGTTCATTCGTTATTTCCCTCCTCTCGGAGGGATTGGGTGAAGATGAAACTGGTCTCGCCATTTCACAGGGATACAAACGTTGCGCCGATAGCATTCATAAACTTATGTGGAGGAAACCATGAACCGTCAAGAATTCGACAACGCACTTTACATCAAACCCAGTGGCCGCGAAGACCGCGAGGCCCGAGAAAAGTCTAACACCCGCCGGTTCTGGTTTCTGTGCGTTCCGGGCGGTGCGCTGGCCGCGTTTATCGTGGCGCTGGTATCCGGCTCGGGCGGGGTATTCTTCTGGGCCTGGCTGGTGTTTACCTTTCTGATTTACGGGCTTAGTATTCCGGAGGGGAAATGAATTCTCAAGTTGAGAAACCAGTGGTGATGTTCGATAGCCCCGAAGCTGCCACGTATCGGACGGACATAAAGGGTTGGGTCTCGCGGGGCGGCTTGTTCTATGGGGACAACCCAGGATCGGAGCGTGGCGCGCGCTGGAGCGGCTGTACACACCAGACTTGCGAATGCGGGGCCGTTCACGAAAAGAGCCGCAGCATTTGCTGGGCCTGCGTTTCCAAACAGAGGGACGAGAAGTACAACGCCCTTCCTATGGTGGAGTGGGATGAAGCCACACCTATCTGCACGTTCGACGACGACAAGTTCTTCTTTGACGAGTCCTCCCTGCTGGACTGGATGGGTGAACTCAAGTGGGAGGCGGAGCAACGGGGCGAAGGGCTACCGTGCGTTCAGCTTGTGCTCTGTACACCTCACCGGCTCGGGTATATCGACGAGGACCAGTGGGCCGACGACTTAGCTGAGGACGGAGAACTCCCCGCCGAGGTACAGGAAAAGCTGGACGAATTAAACGAGGCCATCAAGCGCGCGCCGGTGGTATCGTGGTGGGCTGGGGCGACCCGGATCGACGTGGAGAAGCTGTGGGAGCAGGTCGCGGCTGAGGAAGTTTCCGGATAATGGAAACGGACTTTTACCTCGACTGGGAAGTAAAATCTGTTGTGGCCCTAGATGTTCACGGGCTCGACAGGTACGCTAAGGATCCTTCGACGGCGATCCTGATGGGGGCGTACGCCGAGGGAGATCACGCACCCAAACTCTGGCAGCCTCACCTCGAACCCAAGATGCCCGCCGAGCTGCGTGAGGCGCTTGAAGACCCGATGGTCGCTATCCACGCATGGCACAGCGCCTTTGAAAGGGTGATTTCCAAGAATGTGCTGAAGATCGACAAGCCCATCCCTGAGTGGAGATGTTCGATGTCCGCAGCGCGTTATTTGAGCTTGCCGGGAAGCCTGGACGACGCAGGCAAGATTCTGGGTCTGCGTGAAGACCAAGCCAAGATGAAGATCGGCGACAAGTTGATTCGGAAGTTTTGTATCCCGGAAGACCTTGGCGGAGAAACTACACTTTTCGGAATGAGCGAGCCCACTTTCCGATCCTGGGCGACGGACCCCGCCGAATGGGAATTATTTTGCGATTACTGCAAGCAGGATGTAGTTGCGGAGCGCGCCATCCTCAAAAAGATCCGCAAGTTCCCGTTGCCCGACTTCGAATGGGACACGTATTATCTCAACGAAATGGTCAATGCTACTGGGTGGCCAGTGGACATGCGTCTCGTGACCGGGGCGCGTGAGATTGTCGTGCGGGAATTAGAACGCCTCGGTACCCGACTGCACGAACTCACAAAATTAGACAATTCTAACTCCGTGGAACAGTTACTACCCTGGTTAAGGGATCGTGGGTACAACTTCTCGTCGCTGAATAAAACCCTCGTCGCGCGCGCGCTCGAAGACACCCAACTGTCCGAGGACGCCCGAGAGGTTCTGATCCTGCGCGGCCAGACTTCCAAGTCATCGGTACGGAAGTACACCAACATCGCGGACATGGTGAGCTTGGACGGGCGGCTGCGGCACCAGTACACTTACTACGGCGCGGCGAGAACTGGGCGGAATGCTGCGCACGGTGTTAACGTCGGAAATCTCCCAAAACCAGTCAAGTCAGTCGAAAAGCACCTGGAGCGAGCGATCGAACTGGTGCGCGCCGGAGACTACGAGGGAGTCAAGCGAGAGTTTGACAAGCCTCTGGACGTGATTACCTCGACCGTCCGTGCGTCCTTTCGAGCGGAGGACGGGAGTAAGTTTATCGTTTCGGATCTCACGTCAATCGAGAACGTAGCGATCATGTTCCTGTCTCGGTGCGTCTCGGGGCTAAAGGTGTTTGAGGAGAAGCGTGATCCCTACCTGGACTTCGCCGTCCACTTCTTCAAACAGAGTTACGCCGACCTCTACGCCGAGTACAAGGCGGGGGACAAGTCGAAGCGTACGCTGTGTAAACCAGCCTCCCTCGGATCTGGCTTTGGCTTGGGCGCGGGCGAAGAGTTCCTAGACGCAGACGGTAACAAACAGTGGAGCGGTCTCCTGAAATATGCCCGAGACATGGGAGTAATCATGACCCAGGAAGAGGCCACCAAAGCCATCGCTGTGTTCCGGAAAGTTTATCCCGAGGTGCCGCAGATCTGGAAGGACCTAGAGCGCGCCGCCGTCCGGGCCATACGAAACCCCGGATCATTGGTAGGCGTGGGCGTGCCTCAGTCGGACAAAGATCGTGAGTGGTATCTATCTAGAGGGCGCGCCGTAGACTTAGAGCCGTTCCTATCCTTCCGGTGCCACGGTAAGAAGATACTGGAATTGATCCTGCCATCTGGGCGATCGCTGCATTACATTGACCCTCGCGTCGAAGAGGAACCAGCGGTTTGGGAAGGCAGATCGTACACCCGCCAGAAAATCATGTACTACGGCAAGCAACAGAACACGTCCGCTTGGGGTTTGGTTCCCACATTCGGCGGCAAGTTGCTGGAAAACAGTGCCCAGAGCTGGGCCCGAGACATCCTCATGGAGGGCATGAAGAACGCTGCTGCGATGGGATTCGAAGTTGTCGGATCGACGTATGACGAGATCATCGCGCTGGTGCCTAATGATTCCCCCCTTGGGGTGGACCAGTTATGCGAGTGCATGACGCGGAAACCCTCGTGGATGCCCGATGGCATACCTCTTGGCGCGGCTGGTTTTGAGACACAAGAATACCGAAAAGATTAGTTGACATTTACGTCCCCGCGTGTGCTATATTCAATTCAACACAAACGTACTGGAGACAGGGACTCAGCGCTTGACCGTCATCTCCCTGTATTTTTCCGGACCCAAAGGAGAAACACCATGAAGCAAATTGTGAGCGTAGTAGAAGTAGACGGCGAGGGCCTAGAAGCCCTCCTTAACCAAGATGTCCTGCTGTTCGGACTCAACTATATCTATGCCGGGAAATTAGTCGGCGTGAACACAACTTTTGTCAAACTAGAAAACGCGAAGATCGTGTACGAGACCGGTTCGTTTACTGATAAGGGATACAAAGACGCACAGCCGCTGCCCGGCGCTTCGTGGTATGTCCAGACCTCCGCCATTGAGTCTTTCGGCCTCGGAAAGTAGGCGGCTATGGCCCGTTCAAGCAAACAAAAATACCGCTCTTTATGGTCGCGGTCGGGGTCGCGGTCGGGGTCGGGGTCGTGGTCGGGGTCGTGGTCGGGGTCGGGGTCGTGGTCGGGGTCGTGGTCGGGGTCGCGGTCGCGGTCGCGGTCGGGGTCGCGGTCGGGGTCGTGGTCGCGGTCGCGGTCGCGGTCGTGGTCGTGGTCGCGGTCGGGGTCGGGGTCGTGGTCGCTATAACTTAACTCTAACTGCCCGCCGGGAGCAATATCCCGGTTTTCCAGATAATGGAAAGAGGTCGCACATGACGATCGAAGAAGCCACAGAAGAACTCCTTGACTTGGTGTACGACCCGCCGATCTTCCACTCCGATCCGTACGTCCAACGAAAATCAGTATAGACTTCTATAGCGGACATCCTGGAAGGGTACGAGCCTGCTTTGCCGCCGGTTTGCCCCGAGTGTTCGCACAAGGACAGAGAGCATGACCGACTCGTAGATGAGAATACTGATATGGCGGGCGACATAGAGGATTTGGAACGCAAACTCGGGAGACTTCTAGAACAAAACGAGACCTTGCAAGACCGCAACATCTGTCTGAGCGCGCGATTGCGGGAGCTAGAAGGCGAATGACTTACTGGGGCCGAGTAACCGTTGCCGTGCTGTTCTTCTTTGCCGGAGTTGCCTTCCTCGGTGTGGGCAGTGTTAGTTTTTGGTGTTTTGCTGGGGCCGCAGTCGCTGTATTCTGGCCCAGAGGGAAGTATGACTGAACTTGAAGAGATGCGGGCCCGAGTGATAAAACTTGAGGCCCGGGTAGCAAGGCTCAAAAAGCGGCTGCTCAAGAAGAAGAAATACGAAGCGGGGTATTTGCAGGCTACGTCGGCTACCCCACAGTTGAGAGATTTGATTGACCAGAAAGATCGGGCCGTGCTCGAAGATTGATTCCAGATAATGGAAAAGGAGAGGTATGGACAAGTCTCGCAGTTCTGTAAGCGTGTTTATCGGGTGGATGGCGGCTATTATAATGGACGGGGTTGCCCCCAAAGCCAGTATTTGGGTGATTATCGGGTTTAGTTTTGCCGCCTACTCGGCAGCGGCGGTCATTGAGCACTTCCGTCACGAAAAGGAACTGAACAAACTTCGCTGGCCCAAGGCGCTAGACTAATGGCTAACATCCTACAAGCAACCGAGTGGCTGAAGCAGCACAAGCGCGTCCGGCGCGCCAGCATGGGCGAGAAGGGTCACTTCGGTCTTACGCCGTCCGGGTTCGTCGTGTTCTCCGAGCCGGACTTCACCGCCACACTGCATATCAATGACCTGCTGGCGGAAGATTGGGAAGTAGATGAGTAGCTTAGCTGAAATCCTCCGCCCGCAAAAACTCGACGACCTGCTGGGAAACTCTGGGATCAAAAAAGTTGTACAATCCTGGATCGACACGGACAACTTCCCTCGGTGTCAGCTCTACACCGGCCCGGTCGGCACGGGGAAGAGTTCTCTTGCGGCGATCGTGGCGCGCGCTTGCCAAGGGAAGGGTGACTTCGAAGGCGCGGACATCCGTTCTATCAACGCCGGGGCCGTCGGGAAGGTAGACGACATGCGGGAACTAGCCGCCGAGTCCGCCAGCCGCCCGTTCCTTGGCCGCTATAGAGTGTTCATTCTAGAAGAGTTTCAGAGGTGTACGGACGCCGCACAGGACGCGATCCTTGTGCCTATGGAGAATAACCCTTGGACAGTGTGGCTCCTTACAAGTTCTGAACCCGCCAAGATCTTGGCTTCGATCAAGTCCAGGTGTTCGGCGGCTACGTTCGAGCTGAAGCCCCTGAACCGAGGAGAGATTGCAGACTTAGTGTTGCGCGCCGCCCCCTCGGTTGCCTCTGGGACAGGCGTAGGCGTCGGAGATTTCCTCAGCAGCAAGGGCATCACATCTCCCCGGGAAATTCTGGGTGTTCTCGATCAGCACCTGTCCGGACTGCCCCTCGAAGAGTGTATACACGGATCCGAGCACGAGCCCCTCTACTCCGCCGTAGCCTCAGCCGTGCTGTCCGGAAACTGGACAAAGACCGCCGGGCTGCTGGCCCAGATCCCTACCGCAGACTACCGAGGTATGGTGGCTATGGTATCGGCGTACCTGGCGGGGGCACTGCTGAAGGAGCCGGTTGGAGCGCGCGCAGACGGATTGGCGGCCTGCCTGGTCGGGCTCGGGTCGAACCAGTTTGCGGATGGCGTAGCGTACGCGGCGGCTAAGGGTCTACTTTACAAATGTGCAAAGATTTTAGGAGGCGGCAAATGAGCAGTGAACTCACAAACCTGTTGCAAGAAACTTTAGAAACCCTGCGAGATAACGGCAAGACCTCCTCCGACGTGATTTGGGTCGGCAGTGGAGACGGCACAAAAGCCATTACCTGGGACCTGTTTGCCGAATTCGCCAACGTCGGATATGACTCAGGGTGCGGTGGTCATGAGATAAATGGCGGCTTGGTCGTGGTCGGAGACGACTGGTGGCTTGAACGCGGTGAGTACGACGGTTCGGAGTGGTGGGATTTCAAAGAGCGTCCCCGCCTCCAAGAAAATCCCCTCCCGTTTAACAACGTTCTGCTGCGGGGCTATCAGGATGCTTGGACAATTTAGCTTTCCATTAGCTGGAATTTGTGGTAAAATTGAATTCTCAAATTGAGAAAGAGGACGTATGACTACAGAGGAGCTTTCTGAATTCTACGATGAACACAAAGACGAATTTCTCCACTTCGAGCGCGTCGAAGACAAGATAACCAACCGCCCGGATCTTCACGCTTTTCTCCGGCTTGATAAACTATTACCCAACGCAGACCCCGTGGGGCGAGGTGCGGACGATATTGTTAGCGGAGCCGACCATGACGTTATTTACATCGGAATAGATGTCGAGGAACTCTTGGCCGTAGCCACTGATGACCAACTTATCGAACTTTACCGCTGCGGAATCTTCTACAGCGAAGACAACGATGCCCTCATTTCATTCGTCTAAAGGAGTAACATGGAATTTACTGACCAAGAACTAGCTGCAATACGTGCCGAGCAATGTAAGGGTGCGTCCGACAACCAATTTACGCTGTTCATCAGCGAGTGCAAGAGTCGTGCGCTACGTCCGGGTAGCCATATCCTATTTCAGCTCAGGAAGGCGAAGGAATACGATCCTGTCACCGGCGCGTACATCTCCTTCATGAAACCTTTCTACATCACCACGATCAGCGCGCTGTTGCTGATTGCTGAACGGACAGGTAAGTATGATGGGGCCTCCGCACCCGAGTACATCTACCTCGACGACGCCGGGGAGCCGACGGTCCTCTCCGAAATCCCCCTGCCCGACAAAGAGAAGAAGTCTTTGCCCCGGGAGCCGTGGGCTGTTCGGGTCAAGGTGCGCCGTAAGGACTTCTCCGAGCCCATCTCCAGCATTGTCCGGTTCGAATCGGTCGCCGGTACTCGCCGGGTTGAAGGCGGGGGCGTAGCGCTCACCGAGATGTGGCAGAAGAGGGGGCCCGAGCAAAACGCCAAGTGCTCCCTGGCCGCGGCGATACGCATTTGTTTCCCGGAAGAGGCTGGTCAACTGTTCATTGCAGAGGAATTGAAGAACGAACCAGAAGATGCACCAACACCATCTCAAGCCCTTACCCCCGCACCCTCCGCCCCGATCGTCCCCAAGGTAGACCAAACGCCCGCAACCTCAACCGATGCCCCGCGACCCGGCGAAGAGAAGCCGATCCCAACACTAGTGGAGCTGATCCTGGATAAGCCCGCCGCCCCCGAACCCGAGAGGAAGAAACCAGGCCGCCCGAAGAAAGAGCCGGTTCCAGATAACGGAAACCCCGGTGAGCTTGGGATCACAGACGAGGACATCGCCCTCGCAGGCCCCTCGACCACCGAGACTCCCGAAGAGCGTGCGGCGGCCCTAGCAGACGCCCACGCATTTGTAGAAGAGGTATCGGTCGTAGCAACTGACCCGTTACCAACCAAAGAGCAGAAGGATGCCTTCGTAGCCCATGTCCGAGAAATAGTAGCGGCGGGGGTTGACAACAAGCTGTTGGGAGCGTATATTTGCGGCAGAGTAAATAAGCAAAAGTCCAGTGAGCTAACCGTAGGCGAATGGAAGTCAGCGTTTGAGATTCTGAACTCCGCCAAAGCGGCTGGGACGCTCAAGGAAGTGGTGAAGCCGGTATGATTGACCACCGCGAGGCGTACTACGAACTTACCCGCAGTATGAATTCATCAAGGTGTAGTCACCCTGCTATCGCCATACAGGTTTGCCAGACCTACGTTGATTGGCAATCCCGCAGCTACGGTTATTTTGTTACCTGTGACGCCTGCCACCAAACTGGTAAAACTTGTAGCGATCCGGATTCCGCGAAATACAGCTTCTATCAGGACGAGTTTATCCGTACCCTCGGTTCCGTCTTCAAAAACCCCGAGAAGTTAGTAAAAACCGAACCCGAAGTAGACTACGTAGACATCTACCGTCAAGTCGGCGAGAACTACGTCCTTCAAACTCAGTACCTGACTTTCGAAGAAATTGCGAGGAAATACCCTATGGCAATTCTGCCCAACCCTACCCCCTACTGGATCATCGTGTCAGATGAGGGACACGCCGCGATCCCCGCCAAGCACCTCACAAAAGAAGCCGCAGACGCCGAAGCTAAGCGCCTGACCGCCGCCAAACCTGGTGCTACGTTTACCGTGTTCGAGGCTAAGTACAGCCTGAAGACACCGAAGGCCGAGGCGGTGAAGACGACGTACGAACCGAAGGCGACACATTTCTACGATCCTTATCCGTGGGTGTATCCCATCGGGCGGTAACCGCTGTAAATTCCATTATCTGGAAAGGGAAACATGTCAAAAGGTTTTAGTTTTGTAGTGGTCGGTGGCGGCCTTGGTCGCGACCCCGAGATCCGCTCTACCCAAGGGGGCAAGAGAGTTGCCTCGTTCAGCGTCGCGGTAGAAGAAGGGTACGGGGAGCGCCAATCCACGGCTTGGTATGACTGTATCGCATGGGAACCCCTCGCCGACTTCGTAGAGAAGCACCTCAAGAAGGGCAAGCAGGTCATCGTGTCCGGCAGCCTCCAAACCAGGTCATGGGACGACAAGTCCACGGGGGCCAAGCGCACCAAGACCGAGATCGTAGCCAAGGACATCAAGTTCGGGGATGACGGTAAGTCGGGCGGCTCTGGCCAACCAGCTAGGGCAGCCGCAGCCCCACCTGCCCGCCGTGAAACGCCCCAACCAGAGCGTCGGGAAGCGGCTGATCCGTTCGGCGACGAGGAAGAAGCCTTTTAGGAGCTACCGTGAAGATTTCAGTCACCCAGCATCACATTGACTCAGGGGTTCGGGGAAGTTGTACCTCGGACCCTATTGCTTTGGCCCTCAAGGATCTAGGTTATGAGCGGCCCTGGATCGGCGTGCATTACATCCGGTTGGACAAGGTAGACGTACACATGCCGTCCGAGGTGTACGAGTTCTTGAAGAGATTCGACAATGGTTTACCGCCGCTCGATCCGTTCGAGTTTTCGCTGGAGTTCTGATGCCCGCTAAGAAGCAAGCCCCCAAGCCGATCGCTCTCAACGAAGAGCAGCAGGCCGTGGTGTACGCGCGCGCTGGATTCTATCAAATTCTTGCCGGGCCGGGAGCTGGTAAGAGCCAATGTGTGACAACCCGGTTCGTCCAGTTGCTAAACGAAGGAGTCTCTCCGGACGACATTGCCTCCATGTCCTTCACTAGTACAGCGGCCAAGAACCTCAAGGACAGGGTCGAGGCTCAAGTAGGGAAGCTAACCACCACACGTAAAGCAGGCGCTACCACCTTTCATGGGCTGGGACTTGCCTTCGCGGTAGAGGAGCGCGAACACTTTGGATACGAACTCGCCGAATTTCCGTTATGCCCTGAGCCTCTGGCAAATAAGCTATCCGCTATTGCCGGAAAACGATTCGAAGCTGATCCCCGCTCACTGCGCGCCTACATCAGCCTTAGAAAACGGGAACGGGTTCGTGCTTCTGCGGCTGTCTCTAGAGCTGAGGCTCGCCTCGACGCCCCGGAGCTGAAGAACGCACTTGCCTACCGTCAGTACGAGAAGTCTTTGAAAGAGAACGGGGTGCTCGATTTTGACTCCCTCATCCTAGAGATGGTCGAGATTCTGGAGAAGAAGCCCGAGGTCCGCAAGCGCTGGACACGCGGCTGGATTATGGTGGACGAGGCGCAGGACTGCGCGAAGATAGAATGGGATCTGATCAAGCTGATCTCGGGCAGGTCGGTTATGGCGGTTGGGGATATTTCGCAGGGTCTCTACGCGTTCAGAGGAAGTGATCCAGCGCTATTCGCCCACATGTCCGAGATGTTCCCGGGAACTAAAACGCTGTTCCTGGCCCGCAATTACAGAAGTTCACCACAGATCGTAGACTTCATCCGGCCTTACGCTACGTCGGCTGAACTGGCAGAGAAGTTCCATACGTCGAATCCTGCGGGCCCCCTGCCAGTTGTGAAGGGGTTCGCAAGTAGTGCTCAAGAAGTAGAATGGATAATCGCTCAGATAAAGGAAACAATAAAGTGAGTAGGAGAGGACAGGCCCGAAATATCCCAATGTTGGGAAAGAAATTTGGGAAGCTGACAGTTTTAGAGCGGGCAAATGGGCTGAGAAACGGGCGTTATTGGCGTTGTGAATGCGAGTGCGGGCATAGTAAGGTGGTGTTTGGTAACGAACTGCGGCGAGGAAGTACTTGGCATTGTGGGTGCTCCAACAAAGCAGTTATCGACTTGGTGGGAAGAAGATACAACAGGTTGCTTGTCTTGGGGAGGGATCTTGAGAAAGAAAGGGAGAGCAAGAAGAGAAAGGTATGGTGGAAATGCGCTTGTGACTGTGGGAACCTTAAAACCATATGCAGTTCTGATTTGACTTGGAAGCACATTCAAAGTTGTGGATGTTTTCTAAGAGACACCCGGGGACAGTCCACCTTGAAGCACGGTTTGGCTAGAGTGGGCGCAAAAACATTAGAGTACACAATGTGGGCGCACGCCAAGAAGCGAGCCAGAGATCGGAATATTCCTTTTGACATCAAGCCGGAAGACATTGTCATTCCCGATAAATGTCCTATATTCGGGACACCGCTGAGGTCCAGCAAAGGCAACGGAGGCAAGATGACTTCAAACAGTCCTTCTCTTGACAGAACCATTGGTGAGCTTGGCTATGTCAAAAGCAATATTAGCGTTATCAGCCGAAGAGCTAACACTATAAAGAATGACGCCTCTTCAGAAGAACTAAGGGCTATCGCCAATTACATCGATAAGCAGACCAAAGAGGCCGCGTGACAGAAAAGCAAACAATTAGCATCCTAGCCAGAACCAATCGCGCGCTACTTCCTTTTGAGCAAGCGCTGTCGGCCGCCAACATACCCTTTTATTACGTGAATAAGAGTGGATTTTTCAACCAGACGGAGATACAACTAACTCTTGCCTACCTCGGGGCCTCCCTCTTTCCCGCGAATTACCTCATCTCTGGTATGCTTCGGGGCGATCTGCACCCGACCAAATTTCTCCCGCGTACTCGAATCTCCGCGAAGCTAAAGGAGTTGAAAGCCGAAGATGAAGACGCCTCCTACTGGGCAATCCTTACTAAGGAACCGCAGCGCCTGGTCGAGCCCCGCAATTTGGAAGCTGTCCGTAATTTCACGCAGTTTGTGCATAGCCTGTCCCGCTACCGCGACCTGTCTGCCGCCGACGCCCTTAAACAACTCTTCGGCGCTCTCCGGATAGGAGACCACTTCTCAGAGATGGAGTACGCAGACTCGGACCCACTGGAGAACCTGGCGGCTCTATCCAAGATGGCAAGCAAGTACGGTTCAATCAAAGAGTTTTTGGATTTCTGCCGGAGGGTCGCCGCAGCGTCTAAGAAAAAGACCGGCGTGGCCTTATCGACCTGTCATAGTTTCAAAGGAATGGAAGCCGATACGGTGTACCTCGTACAGTGCTCGGAGGGTATAATCCCGCACAGCAAAGCGACTGATCTAGACGGGGAGCGTAATGTGTTTTTCGTAGGCTGCTCTAGACCTCGCCGCGAACTTGTGATAAGTTATTCAGGAACCCCCAGTGTGTTCCTTGCGCCGTTTATAAAGAAGGAGAAAGCTGATGTTCAAGCCTAGAGATGTGGTGCGGTACCGGTCCTCAGACACTTGGTGCCGACACGGGATCGCGGTAATCCACGGAGGTCCAGAGTGGGGTTACGCTCAAGACACTTACTGGGGCGTTACCGACAACTACTCAGATTACGGGTGGATTCGCGAGCAAGACTTGGTAGAGTCGGTGCTTATCGGAAACCTGGATGAGTTCGAGCCGTCCCAGTACAAGGAGTGCCGGGACTTCCGCGAAGAAGATCAGTTCTACATTCCGATCGGCGGCGGTTCGGCTCAAATTTGGTACCGAAAAGGCGCGGAGCCGCAACCCGAACTCGTCTGGAAGAGACTGGTGTACGAAGTCGAGAAGGCCGAGAGCGCGATTCAGTCCGCTAATTGGAAACGGGAATGGGCCGTCAAAGAGTTGAATCAGCATATCGCCAAACACGGAATTCCAGATAATGGAATGGAGGACATCGGTGAGGCCCTACTTCATCCGTCTGTTTCTGCCTAACTTCGCTTTTGCGAACCCCGAAGACATCCACAAGTTCCCGCCCGACGCGCAGATTCGATTTGACCCTGAGCGCACGGGAAACGGAACTTCCCTTTTTGAGCACCCCACCGACAGCACGCATTACAACTACTACTGCATCTCGTGTTATGCCGCCGGTGGTTATAAAGATGCCTGTTTTAAGACTTCCGCCCGAGCAGCTAAGTACAAGCTAGACGGCCCCACTCTGGATCAGCAGCAAGAAATGAAAGAGCACGGCGAGCAACACTCCATCATCTACCAATGGGCGAAAGGAATACTCAAATGAAGGGTTATTGGGAACACAGAGCTAAACTACTGAAGCTGATGGGGCGTGAGCTGTCCGTGAACGAATTGGAGTTCGTGATCTGCATGTACTTCCTCGGTAAGAAGCCGAAGGCGGTCTACGACGTACTCAGAGAGTGGGAGGGTCGGTGAGCGACATCAAGTGGTACTCATACGAATGGGAACGCCCGCAGCAGGATCTACCGGTAATCATGCGCCGTCGGAACTACGGAAGCGACGAAACTCTCTGGGAAATGATCATGATTTCGGAGGAACTGCCTGATTGGTTCAACGTAAGCGGCCTCGAATGGCGGCCTACTGGAATCTTCACAGAGTTCGGCGGCACGATAACCCGAAATCACCAAGGATGGCAGCAAGCTAACTGTGTCGGCCTTGGGTCGAGCAGTTTTATGAGTGCCTTACTGGGGTCAGCGGCTTCCCAAGGAATAGGGGAGTGGCTGTGAGCTTCCTCTACAAGAACGCCTCCGGGCGCGAGATCCAGCACGGGTCAAATTCTTCCCTGTCCACATACCGGACATGCCGCCGTAAGTTCAAACTAAACCGAGTGGACGGCTGGAAACAGAAGGGCCACAAAGCCAGCCTTGAGTATGGCAAGGCTGTAGAAGACGCGATCATGTACTACCATGCCAACGGCCTCAAGAAGGGCGACTGCCTCGAAGAGTTCCAGCGGATATGGCTCAAGTGGGCCGACCAAGACCTTTCCTACACCGACCAAGAGGGTGACTTTTTCCAGCTTATGGGTATGGGTAAGGAGATGGCGCGGCTGTACGAGGCCCGACTTCCGAGCCTACCGATCCGCAACCCCAAATTTCAGTTGCAGTACTTGAAGAAAGTCTTTGAGGGCACCGAGCTCGCCGACCTGGAGTTCATGGGGTACGTGGACATGCTGTCTACCCTCGAAGACGGCAGCCGCCTGATCATCGACATCAAAACGGCGAAGTCCGGCCTCGACCTAACCCCGAACATGCTATCCATGGACCCCCAGCTCCGAGAGTACGCCTGGCTGTCCGGAATCCGGGATGTGGCGTTCCTGTGGTTCGTCAAGTCCAAAGCCGGGGTCAAGAAGGGCGACACCGTAAGCCTGCTGGACGAGGGTGGGGCCGAGATGACCGCCTTCAAATACCAGAAGGACGAAGAGACTCAAGAAGAGAAGGTGCTGCTCGGGCACCCGATCGCTGTCCAGATACTGGACGACCAACTATCCGAGATCAAGGGCAAAGGCTCTACCAAGTTACAAGAAGCCTTCGTCGAGAATTGGGTGGAATTGGGTATAATCAGGTGGGTTCCGCGCGACCAGATTGTTAAAGTCCGGCTCCAGTTTGTCCGTGCTACAATACCCGCAGAGATTATCCCAGAAGTCGGCAACCGTGTCGGGCATTTGATGGTGCAGATGAGGCAGTCGGCCCTAGACAACGACTATCCGCAGGACGGCGGCGTGCGATTCCCGAACCAGATCTGCACATGGTGTGAATTTCGGGGCTGCTGCCTGAAAGACCAAGGCTTGCGGGACGCCCTGCTTGTCCAGATCGCCCCCGCAGCAAACGAACCAGACTGGTTAGATGACTTAGAAGAGGAGGCAGCGTGAAATCAGTTGATTACTTATACGACATTCTCAAGAAACATCCGGACGAAGGGTGGTATATCGGCAAGAAGCGGTACACCATCGGAACCTCAAGGATCGATGGAAAGTGGAAAGAGGCCGTATGCCTCTGCTGGCGCGATCGGGTTGGCGTGATTAGCGAATTCTACGACACCCCCGAGGAGGCTTGGGAAGTCTTTCTCGCAGCCAATTACCCGAAGGTCTTGGAGCAGTGGAAAGAGAAGGAGGCAGCGTGAGTCTAACCCCAAAGAAACGAGCCGAGCTGTTCAATATGTTCAAGGGGAAGTGTGCTTACTGTGGCTGCGATCTCCCCGCAAAAGGATGGCACGCCGACCACATAGAGCCTATCATCCGAGGAGGCAAGTTTGTGCCGGTCGAAAATCACGGGTACACCTCCTACAAATACGTCCAGAACGGAAAGTGCGAGAGGCCCGAGAACAACCGAGACGATAACTACTACCCCTCCTGCCGGTCATGCAATATCAACAAGAGCTCCTGCGGCTTAGAGCTGTGGCGTAAGTGCTTGGAGCGGGTGGTTGAGGGGATGCGGCGCGACCACGCTTCTTTCAGACACGCCGAGAGGTTTGGGTTGGTCAAGGAAGCGGAGACCAAGGTAGTGTTCTATTTCGAGAAATTCCAGAAAGTGGAAAGTGAGGTAGCATGAGTGAAGTATACGTATTAGTGAAGCAGGTTCCTGGTCGCCCGAACGGTGAGGTGACCTTGCATGGTGCAACAAGCGACGAGATAGTGTCTGATACTTGGTCGGCGGCGGGTCCTGATAATGTGTCTTTTCTGGTCGATACCGATTACGCGCCCGGATTTGATCCCTGCCAGTGGGAAGAGGTGGAAGAGTGAGCACAATCCTGCGTAATGCAGTTCGGTGTAAGAAGTGTCTAGCCGTGCTAGAGTCTAAGCACCGGCATGACTTCGTCCAGTGCCCCTGCGGCGTATTCGTAGATGGCGGGCGCGACTACCTGCGCGGCGGCTGGCCCGGCGGCGAGTACGAAGACTGGGTCGAGGAGTTGCACGAGTTCGCCAATGACGAAGTTTAGCTTTCCATTATCTGGAATTTAGGGGTAGCCGTGCCGAAAAGAGTCGTGGATGGGGACGCTGTATGGCGCTCCAAGAAGCTGAAACTGATGCACCCGCAGTTCCGGGCCGAGTACGCCAACCTGGTCCCGCTCGCGGAGGCTAACGGAGTGTTTGAAGTGGACGCGGACAGGATCTGGTCGGATGTCTACTCATACAACCGCGACGAAATCTCGGTCGAAACGGTCGAAGAAATCCTCGCTAACCTAGAAGAAGTCGGTCTCCTGCGTGTCTGGGAAGAGGATCGCAAGGTCTGGGGGTATTGGGAAGGTATCCACAAGTCTGGTCGGCTGCCAAAAGCCTCGGAACTGTCGAAATATAAGAACTTACCTCCGAACCCACCGCCGGAAAAGAGTATCAGCGGAGACTCAGCGGAGACCTCGCTGACCCTCGGCCCTAGGTTTGGTATTGGTTTGGATAGGATTGGTAATGGTTTAGATGCGGAACCGCAAGACCAAAATGAAACAATTTCTGAAGACGAGGACACGGACATGAAGCTCAAGAAAGAAATTCAGGTAGTGTGCATGAGGTACGGAGCCAACGCCGGGGGGTTCAACGAGACCTGGGAACAGATGTCCGCTTTGGAGCAGGCCCATTCTCGCGGAGCAGTTGTCCGCAGCTTTACCGAGTTCCTGGACGAGAACCAAGGGGATGACTTCCCCCGGGGGGCTGTTTCTGCGTACCTGAGGGGCGCTGCGAGGCGTTTGTCCTCTGGAACGTCCTCAGCATCGGTCGCGGCCAAGGACCCGCAGGTGAAGGCACTGGAGGCCGAATTGATCTACTTGTCCGACGATCGGGTAACCTTTCAGGCCGGGCACAAGATCGTTCTGGAGGAATTGCTTCGGGAACATAGCCCCGAGGAGGTTATCTCAGCTTTCAAGACGTTCATTGAGAACAAAGACCTGAATGACCCTAAGGTGCTGAACTTCGCTGCCAAGAACTTCGTGGACGCTGCAAACGGTCTGATACTCTCTGCGCGCCGCCGCAACCAAGAACGGGATCGCGACTCCGCCGCCCGAGAATCAGCTAAGCTCCGCCTCCAAGAAGAAGCAGAAGCCGAGCGGGCCGCCGCGGAAGTCGCCAAGCAGGCTGAGGAAGCGTTGTTCGATCCCCTCGCGTAACACCTATTTGCGTGACACCTGAAAGTGTGGTACACTCCGTCCAGATAATGGAAAACCGAAAGGCCCCGATGAAAATTCAGTATGTTGAACCAATCCACGACCTGGCGACCCCGCGCAAGTGCTCGGTCTGCCTTGAACCTGCCACTAGCTTCGGGTTTACCGCCAACCATCGTGGCGCGGTCAACCCTTCCTCGAAGACACCACTCTGCCCGGCCCACTCGGAACTCTAATGGAAAACACATGGGGTAAAACAGCCTACTTAGGCCCGCGGGTAGATCAGAAGGTCTGGATCTACTACAAGCGGGAAGTGCTAGAAGCCGTGTACCTCGGGCACGGAAATTACTACCTTCAGTTTGCGCAGCGCGGCGTAGCGTTCGAGGGCCGCTGGATGCCCCGAGAGATACCAGCACCACCAGTGGAGTAGCCTTGACCATCACAGAGTTCAGAGACAAGCACCAGTCCACGATGGAAGAGAGTACCTGGATAGCCGGGTGCTATCTCGAAGAAGTAGAAGGACTTAGGTTCGGGATCGACTTCGTAACCGGGGATGCTCTGGAATTGGCCGCCTCCGCGCTGACCCGGACAATGACCAACAAATTCCGGGACGAGCAGGCGAACAAAGCTATTCTGGCTGACGTGCAATCCGAAATGCTGGCGCTATCCGCGCCGAAGCCGAACAGATTTGAAGATGATGACTGGGAAGAGCGCTGGCCGCACGGAGACGAGACTGACGATGTCTGATGACCTTGATGCAATTAAGGGGAACCCCGCGGTAATTCGGGTGTACAACTCAATTCTCAAATTGAGATCTTTGGGCGGGGGAAAGTATCAGGGACTTTGCCCGCTACCAGGACATAGCGAGAAGTCCCCGTCCTTTACCGTTTACCCCGACATGCGCGCGCACTGCTTCGGATGCAACCAGGATTTCAACATATTTACGCTGTTGCAGGCCGTCGAGGGTATTGATTTCAAGCAGGCTCTGGAGAAGGTGAAGAAAGAGATTGGCGGGTGGGAAGAGGCCAAGGAGACTACCGAACGGGCTTTCAAGCCGATCGCCCCGACCAAAGTGTTTAAGACAATACCGCTCAGTAACTTTCAGAAGCTAGAGGAGGCTTTGGAGTATAGTGTTCCTGCTCGGGAATGGCTACTCAAGGAGCGTGGCCTAATCTACGAGGCAGTAAAGCGACTCCACGTTGGGTTTGTCCAGTCCATAGGCAATTTGGCTGGACAAGACGGGGCGGACATCGCCGATAAGGGTTGGATCGCCTTTCCGTGTATCGAGGGTGACAAGGTAATCTCAATCAAATACCGTTCCATTATTCGGAAAAAGCCGGGTGGATTCGCACGCCAGCCGGGAATGGCGACCGCTCTCTGGAACTCCGAGACGATCGATGTATTCGAACCTGTCTACCTGACGGAAGGCGAGTTCGACTCCGCCGCGCTAGAGGCTGCGGGATTCCATGCGGTCAGCGTCCCCTCTGCCGGGGTGAAACTAACCCCAGAGCAGAAGGACCAACTGATGAAGGCGGCGTACGTAGTGCTGTCCGGAGACAACGACCCCACTGGCTCGGGGTACATGAAGAAGCTTTGGGGTGAGCTGAATGAGCGGTGCTACCTACTAACATGGCCGGACGGCTGCAAGGATGCGAACCAGGCGCTGAAGGAGAACTGCAAGGGTGACATAGATAAGTTCCGCGAAATGGTAGACAGTCTCACGTCTAAAGCGAAATCAACCCCGGTCCCAGATGTCTACGCTATTCAGGAAATCATGAAGAATAGCGAGGATACCAGCCTTGCCGACCGGGCTGATCGCCTGCGGTTCCCGTGGTCCAACGTGGATAAGATGACCATCCTGTTACCCGGGTCCGTGCTGGGGCTCACCTCGACGAACACGTCTATGGGTAAGACCCCCTTCGCGATCCAAGGAACTTTATTTGGGGCTAGGAAATATCAGGAAGTTGTGGTAAACTGGCAGTGCGAATTAAGTCCAGCGGAAATTTCAGTGATCGTAGCGGCACAGGTGCTCCACAAGAACCGTAATTTCCTGGGCAAAGAAGACTTGAAACAAGCAGCAGAGCAACTCGACGGAGTAGCCTACTACGTCGGTAATAACCCAGTCATCACGAACATCATGGAAGTGCTTGATATCATGGAGGCCGCAATACGTCGCTTAGGGGCCACGGTCGCAGTGCTTGATAATCTGCATTTTTATACAACAGGCATCGACGACGAGAACCGAGTCCAGACCGCGGCGATCAAGAGGATTAAGCAGATAGCAGGGACGTATGGCTGTAAATGGATTGTGGTCGGACAGCCTCGTAAGGCCTCTGCGCAGTCCAAAGGTAAAAAGACCCACATTACCGACGCCAAAGGTTCTGGGTCATTCGGCGATACATGCGACAGCTTCATGGCGATCCACCGTGAAGTCGCGAAGCGGGACGGCGATGAAGAGTTGAGCGATATTTACGAGGACAAGGTATTAGTAGAAATGCTGAAGACGCGATCAAAGGGTACAGGTAAGTCCAGCGGGTTCTTGACCTTTTTTGGAGAGTTCGCAGAGTTTGTTCAGTTGGATACGCATCACGAGGAGGAACCGGAATAATGGAAACTATCACTTACGCCCTAACCTGCAAAACAGAAGAAGACACGCAACAAGTAGGTCTTCTTATCGACTACCTTTACGAGATGGACCGGCGCGCGGCGATTTTACTCGTCGAGAAATACGGGGTGAAGTCGTGAAAGTAGTCTTCCTCGCGGTCCCGTTCATTGTGTTTTTCTTCGCCGCTTTCTATTTCGCCAGCGTCCTCCCTTCGGCGTGGTGGTCCTTCCCTGCGTCCTTCCTCTGCGCGATATTTGACTTTTTCTTCTTCATCGCGGCGTTTGGCGAACTGATGTCCAGGATTACCAACCGATGATCATCTCCTCCACAGACCTGAAGCGCGACCTCAAGAAACTCTCGGGCGTTCGCGCAGAGCAGTACGTCTTCGGCCCCCACGGAGTCTCCGCGCAGGACTCGGACGTGTGGGTCGTGGTCGCCTCCCCGCTATCCGAACTCGGGAGTTTCAGTTTGCTCGGTAAGAAACTGACCCAGGTAGCGAACAGGATGTCCGGGCAAGTCGAGATCACCCGCACCGAGCAGTCTCTGGTCCTGAAGTCAGCCAAGGCGCGAATCGAGCTCGAAGTCAAAGACGCCCGCCCGCAGGCTTTCCCCAAGGCGAATGAGAACGGTCTCACCTTCACGGGTGACGCCGCGGTCAAGTTCAAAAAGTCGCTGGCCCTGTCCGCCGCCTCAGTAGATTCCCAGAAGTCCAAGTGGTGCGGAGACGTGGTCCACTTCGAGAGCCTGGCAATGGGGATCGAGGACGAGTTCGCGCCCGGGTACCGACTGGTCGGAACCGACGAGAAGGTACTAACGGTAGTGTCCGAGCCGGGCGGGAGTTTCCCTCAGTTCTCGCACCTGCTCAGTCTGGCGGCCTGCGGGTTTGTCCAGATAATGGAAAACTCGATCACGTTCCGCGAAGCGGGCACATGCACCTTGATCCAGTCCCCCGGCCTTGACGTGTACGCCTCCAAACCCCTCAAGGTGTACCAGCCGATCGAGCGGATTTTAGCCGTCACGCCGGTCCTGAAATTCTATTTCAAACCCGAAGAGTGGTTGGCCGCATACCGGACAGTAGAGCCTCTGCTGGAAGAAGACGACGGCGCGCGCCCAGTGACTTTACATTTCTCGGACGGCGTGGTACAATTCTCTACATCAGGAACAGGAACAAACGGTTTAGACGAGTCAGTTTATGAGCAAGTTGAACCCGACCCTCTATTTGATCCGCAAGAGATTACTTTGGTGGTGAACGCAGATCACTTGTCCGGGTTTTTGTCTAAGGTGACCGGCGAGGCTACACTAGCGTTCACGGCAATGAACAAGCCATTGAAGTACGAGTCGGGCGGGTTACAGACTCTGACGTTTCTTAGAAAGGGGAGTAAGAAATAATGCCGATTGCCGCGCACAGCGTTTCAGAAATTTTAGGGATCGGAAGCCTTCTAACTCTTGTCGGAGGAAGTTTATTCGCGTGGGCTAAAGGGCTACCAGTTCAGGTTACTAACTTCGTGTTGAACAAGTTTACGGTTGGGGTTACGATAAGAGATACAGATCCCTTGTTTCCGAGCGTACTTTTGTTGTCGCAAAAGCAAGAAAATATGAAAAGTTGCCGTCGGCTATTGGTTGAGTCTGAGCAGTTAAATTCAGACGCGTGGACTGCGGCTTCCCTTAGTTTGGCCAGAAATACCAAAGGAAGGATACTGTTTACAAGGGCACCCGGTAAACACGTTTTTCGCTACAAAGATCAATGGGTATTCTTTACTAGAATCGTAGACGATAAGAAGACGGGGATCGGGCGCAATGTCGAGCAAATTTTCATGAGGACGATCGGAAGAAATAGGTCGTTGTTAGAGGCCTTGTTCGCAGAAGCTAAATCCGAAGTAGATAAAACTAGATCAAACAGTCTGAATATACGCGTCTCGAACGGGGAAGGTCAGTGGTCGTACATCGCTGGATGCGGAAAGAGATCTCTGGATTCTGTGGTTCTTAGGGGCGAATTTCTAGAGAAAATAAAGAGAGATATAGAGGTTTTTATCGCCAATGAAGATTTTTATCGGTCCACTGGGACTCCCTACCACCGTGGATATCTGCTAGAAGGACCTCCCGGTAGCGGCAAGTCTTCCTTAGTTCAGGCACTAGCTACTCACTTCGACAAGAGCCTGTTTGTCCTGTGCCTAAATGAAATACACAGTGATGCGAAGTTACGACAATTAGTGGGCGCTGTTCCTGAAGATAGTTTTCTGCTGATCGAAGATGTGGACGCTTCTGCTTCTACGGTTTCACGCAAAAAAGATGATAGTTCGGAAGACAACGAAGACAGGATATTCACCAGGGGGCCGTCGTTAGCTGGGTTCTTGAACGTTTTAGACGGAATTTTTGCCAAGAATAAGTTGCTCGTGTTTATGACGACGAACTACCCAGACCAACTCGACGCGGCCCTCGTCCGCCCAGGAAGAATTGACATGCGTATTCGGCTTGATAACGCCGTTCCAGAGCAGGCGGCGCGGTTGTATCAAAAATTCTTTCCGACTGCTTCCATCGGAGAAGCAAATGTTTTTGCAGAACAAACAGAAGGTAATAACGTTTCGATGGCGTCACTTCAAGAACAACTCATCAAAAAAGTTCTCGGAGGTGTAGTGTAGTGGCTATACGCGAAGAAATCGACGACCTCCTAGAGCAGATCAACTCCCACCAGATCCGGCTATCCCACAGCTACGCCCGGCTCGGGGGTATGCTCTCCGAGGTAGAGAAGTCCAAAGAGTGGGTGAACTGGGGCTTCGAGAGTTTCCCGCGCTACATGGCGTACGTGGGGGAGAAAATTGACCGGCGGAAGTCCCAGATGTACGCGGTGCTGTCCGTCGCAACCGACCTGCTGCCGTACCTGACCGAAGAGAAACTGGAAGCGATCGGGATCACCAAGGCACACGAGCTCCGGCGGTTTGTGAACACCTCGGGGCTGCGACCAGACGTGTTGCTACACGGAGGCGATGTCCAGCTAATGGAATTCGCCGCGGACCCCAAGGTAACGGCGGCCCAGCTCAGGGTGGAAGTGAACAAACTACTCCACCAGGATGAAGACCCCCAAGGTCTCTGGTACGACCTCAAGGGCTGCTACTTCACGGTAGAAGAGAAGAAGACATGGGAGCGGGCGGTCGAGCTGGGCAAGCAGATGGCCGAGGTAGCAAGCAGTACCTCGGAACACGGACAACTCAAGGCTGCGCTGCTGCTGATGGCGCAGGAAGTAATTGGAAGCTGGGAACCGGAGATGATAAGCGCATGAACGGCTGGATCAGCGTAGAAGATCAATTACCAAAATTTTGCGAAGATGTCATCATCTCTAACGGTAAAAAGACGTTCGTCGCTCAGTTACACCACTTTGGTAGCCATCAACCTGAGTTCAGTCTGGACGGAATGTACCCGTGTTCGGGATTCACCCACTGGCAACCGCTTCCCGAGCCGCACAAATGAGTTACGGGTGGGCAGAATTTGACGAAGCAGCAGACGAAGCGGGATCCAAGATAGTCCGGGTAGAACTGGGCGCGAACGGCCTCCCGATCCGGATCTTCCGCAAAGACCACGAGTACCTTCAGTGTCCGGAACAGTGGCTGGGGATCATGACCAAGAAGGAAGCGGTCGGGAGTATTCGCCGCCAGGTGTTTGACCGCTGCGACGGGAAATGCGAGCAGTGCGAGCGGTATATTACGTGGGAGAGTTTTGAATTGCATGAGAAAGTTTTCAAGGGTAAAGGCGGCGAGGTCTCACTGGAGAACTCCGTCGCACTCTGTAATCACTGCCATCAGTCCGGCCCCAACGCAGCACACCGAGACAGACGCTGGCAATCGGCGAAGCTGAGGAACTAATGAACCTGGAAGATTTCAAACCCACGATCGCCGGTATTCTGGTCAAGCTGAAGGTACCCTCGGCCCAGAAAGAAGACATGGCCCAAGAGTGCTACATAGAGCTCCTTGAAAAACAGGAACTGGTGGCCGCCGCAGACTTCCCATACAGCTACGCAGAGTCGCTGTGCAAGAACCGGATCTTCGACATCTGGCGCGCGCAGGAGCGGAAGATACCTACCGAGAGCCTGAGCGATCCCCGTGTTTTACACAAGGCCGCCAAGGTGCCGATTTACGAGCAGTTCGGGGTATCGGACGAGAGTATGCAGGAGGCGCTCAGCACCCTGTCCGAGGACGAGCGCGCCGTGGTGGACCGGCTATACGTCCAAGGGTACTCCAGGTTCGAGACGGCGGCGGTGCTGAACATTCATCTGAACACAGTAGACAATCGGGTCAAGTCAGCGGTAGTGAAATTGAAGATGTATTTCGGGGTTGCGTAATGGGCGTCCGCACAACTCTCACAATTACCTGCGATTATTCTGAGTGCAAGGGTAGACAGACGGGCCCTTCGGTGATAGAATGGGTTCAAGAAGACATCAAAGCAGGCGCTCCGCTTCCTCCCGCCGCCGCTAGTATTGTGAGCATGGACTTGAACGGGACGAAGCTGGCGTTTTGCAAGTTGCTGTGCGCGGCCCGGTTCTTCGCGCCGCCCGGGTTTGAAGTGGTTCAGAAGAAGGTTATTGATTTTCCAGATAATGGAAATTTCCCAGGAGAGCCGGATGAAAGTGTCGCCTCAAGTTGACAGGGTCGCCCGAGCAATCTGCAAGTCTGAAGGGTTCTCTTTCTGGCCGCTGGATATGATCGAGCCGGATAGCGGGGACCTCGCAATGGTCGAGCACTTTTACACGGCGGCGCAGGCTGCTATAGAAGCGATGGAGGTTGAGTGACCGCATCAGAATTTTCCCGGGGAGTAATGGCGCAAGCGGCGTGGCAGGCTGCGCAGAACGAAACCCACCAGGTCATGCTGTCTGTCCTCATGGTGTTCAAGAATCGGGCCGAAGCGGGTTGGTTCGACGGCTCACTCTACCTAAACTGTGCGCAGTGGCTCATCGAGAACCCGCCAAAGGCTATGCCAGATGAGCGCGACCCTCAGTTCTTGAATCTGCTGTCCAAGCTGGACGGAGTAGTAGCCGGGCTGGTGCCGGACAAAGTGGCGGGGGCGTTGTGGTTCGCGCCCAAGTCAGAGTGTGAAGCGATCGCGGGCCGGATCGTAGCAACTGTCGGGCAAATGAACTTTATATCTCAGTAGGAGGAAACATGGCAGCTAAGAAGAAGGCAGCACCAGTTGACCCGTTCCAAGAGTACGAGCAGCGACTGGGGAAACTGGAAGAGCAGCTACAGGATTTAGACGAGGGTGTGGCTCACAATTTCATGGCTCATGATGATCTGATTGACGGTCTTCGCGAAGACCTGGCCCGTAGAAGACAAAGCAATCGCCGAGGTAACTGCTCCTGCCTGGTTTACGATCTTGGGTTTTGTGGCTCTGGTTGTGGTGGGAGTCTACCTACTAACGCATCTTTAGGAGACCGCGGTGCCGATTTTCAGCTACGAGTGCAAGTCCTGCAATTCTCAATTTGAGAAACTTGTCCGGAAAATGGACAAGCCTGTTGAGTGCCCAAAGTGCGGCCAACCCGCAGAACAAGTATGGAGTACTCCGTCTCCTATGGTATGGGGCCGGGGTGGAAGAGGGTTCTAATGAGTGATAGAAGTTTCGGTAAATCATGCGCCACGAGCGACCAACAAGAAGACTTCCACGCCTTCCACCGTCACAAGGATTTTCACGGATGCGAAATCCGGCTAGAAAAATCCGATGCGCACGGAGACGCGCTTCGTCATCTGGTAAAAGGGGCCGCTACTTGGCCGACGGTTAGGAGCTATCCAGACGGCCTCAAGGTCGGATGTACTTTCCTCACCAGTGCGGCGTTGGAGTTGATCTATAGGTGGCATGAAGACTTTCTTGTTACAAACAACACCCGCACCCACCAGGGGTAGTTATGCCCAAGCCTAAGACGAAAGCACAACTCGACCGCGCGGCTGACCTGCACCGGCAAAAGAAGTATGGGGTCGGTTTGGATTATTACGATAAGCAGCTCGACGCCCAGAGCGGCGGGTGCGCAGTGTGCGGAGTTCCTCCAGGCGCGAGACGGCTCCACATTGACCATGATCACGGCTGGACAAAGATCAGGGTCGAGTCGGTAAAGATTTCTGAGGCTTGGGCAGCGCGCGCTACCTACAACGGGACTTTATATCTAGGCGGCGGACGGACCAAGTCCCACGCGATCCGGGCCGTCAAGGCGCAACTTAAGAAGTCTAGTGTACGCGGGCTACTTTGCTATCAACACAACGTCGGGCTCCAGAAGTTTCAGGACAACCCTAAGTACTTACGTGCGGCGGCCCAGTACCTAGAGAACCACCAGGAGGCAGCATGAAAAATCTTTTCGAAGGTTACGGTTTAGGAATTATATTTGTTTTAGGCTTCGTGTTATTCATGTGGGGGTTCCGTCCTCTCGTTTTTCCACGAACTGAAAATTGGGACACGGTGCGCGGGGAAGAGACCCGATACTGGGTCGGCAATCAGGACTGCGGAGAGGTGGACGACGACACGATATTGGGATTTTGGGGAGGTTACTCTGATCCTCCAATCTGGGTCGGTCTGGGTGACTATTCTCATTATCAAACAAAAGAACAAGCAATGCGCGCCGTCGAAGCGAGTTGCAAATGAAAAAGTTTGTGTTCTTTCTAGTTTTTGTGCTTGGCGTTCTATCGGGGTTCTCAATTTACGTGTACCATTTTCACAACTTACGCGCACCAGTAGTGACTAGCAATAACGAAGTGCTATTGCCGCCTCCGACTTATTTGGACGTTCGGGGCGATCGCTGGCTAGTTTGGGAATCGAATCTATCATCCGCCTCTCCAGCGAGCGGTACCGGAAGCAGGGTTCAGGCAGATACAGATTGCGAATGGAAAGAGATACGGTACGACGCGAAAGCCATTAACTCTCAAGATGAGTTTCGAGAGGTTTTGTGGCATGAGGTTCTGCACGCCGAGCACTGCGGTATAACAGCCGACAGCATTGAGGCTTCTAATTGGGGTCCAGATACGAAAGATATACGAGAACACGCCAGCGTATATGAGGTCGGCATGTTCCTACCTGGGTTTGTCCACGACAACCCTGACTTTATGAAATGGGCGGAGGACTGGAAATGAGCCACACAACACGAGTAGAACGCCACGCAGCCGTAGACATCATTTCCTCCGCAGCCGGTGGAGCCTTGGTCGCCGCAGTCCTTCAGAAGTCCTGGCTCTGCGCGCTGGTAGCTGTAGTACTGGGTGCGGCAGTTTACATCTTTGACCGGATGAGCATAGAGGAAGACGAGATTGAGTTTGACCCGGAGCCGGACATTCGGTTGATGAACCTGCCTCCGCTACAACCTTACGAGCGTATTCCGCCGCGCATCTACAAGCGGATCATGTTTGAGGCCGATCGCGACACCGAGGGAATCCAGTCCGACCAGCCGCTGCTGACCTACCACAACGGGCTGCAAGACGGCGTGATCACCTTCGCGCAGTGGCTAAAAGAAGAGATTGAGGTTTCCAGATAATGGACGCGATTAGACCAGTATTTTCGGGCCCCATCGGGGAGCCGACCGTAGACTTGAACATGGGTGCAGGACAGGAACAATATAACACCCTGCCGGTAACTGCTATCCGCCGCAATGACGGGGGCGGTGACTACTTCGTATCTCTCAGCCGCTGGGTCCTTACACCGGAAGAGCGTCAAGTTATCGCGAGTGGTGGCGATATTATCCACCAAGTGATCCACGCGATAGGGGCCTACCCACCGATGAACCTACAAGTAGTGGAATCAGATCAGAACCCCGCCGTCGCGCGATAGGAGACCAATGCCTAAAACAATTCAAGTGCCGCTGGAACTAAAGCTGGAGATACGCAAACACCACGCTGCGTTCCCGGAAGTATCGGCCCGCAAGATCGCAAAGCTATTCGGGTTGCACCATAAGACGGTGAGCCGGATCCTGAAGGACGAGCCTCGGGGCGACTGGCCGCGGGGAATTGAGGTTCCGTATAACGCGCCAGAGCTGACGGAGAAGTCGGAACTCAACGACGACACTTGGACGATCTCGATGCCGAAGACTCGGATCCAAACCTTGGAGGAGTTGCTTGAGCATTGCAAGGTAGACTTAGCCCTGTGGTCCGTGGATAGATTCGTTTGCAATAAATGGGAAATGGGAGCCAAGGACGAGACGGGAAAGATCGTAGTCGAACCCTTATTCCAAATCAAGGTCTTCCTCAAAAAGCGCAAGGAAGTAGAAGCCGCGCGAAACGAAATCGCAGAACTCAAGCTGTTGGCCGCCGAGCATCCGTGGCCGATCGAGAAATACAAGCCACACCCACCCACTGGTCTGCTCCTGGAACTTAATCTGCCGGATCTTCATCTAGGCAAGCTCGCCTGGGCCGTGGAGACTGGCGGACCCAACTACGACGTGAAGATCGCGGAATCCACTTTCTGGAGAGCGTTCGAAACGCTTCTGAGCCGTGTGTCCGCGTTTCAGTTTGACGAGATTCTGTTCGTGCTCGGTAACGATGTGCTCCATAGCGACGACATCGAAGGACGTACCACCGCTGGTACACAGGTCAATCCGGACGCGCGCTACCACAAGACGTTCGCGACCGCCCGCACGATGTTCATCAAGGCTATTCAAAGACTGACGGAGATCGCACCAGTCAAAGTGGTACCTTGCTATGGGAACCATGACAGGCTCAGCGCGTGGCATCTTGCAGATAGCATCGAGATGTTCTTCTCGAACGATGCCTCTGTGTCCGTGGACAACCGCCCGCGTTCCCGGAAGTATCACAACTTCGGGAAGGTCATGCTCTGTTTTACCCACGGCGACAAAGGGAAGAGAACAGACTACCCTTTGACGATGGCTACTGAGGAACCTGAGATGTTTGGCCGCACCCTCTTCCGCGAGTGCCACACCGGGCACACTCACATGACGAAACTAGACGAACAACACGGCGTCCGAGTTCGGGTACTTCCGGCGTTGTGCCCCGCGGATGCCTGGCACAGCGAGAACGGGTACATCGGGAATAAGCGCAGCGCCGAAGCCTATGTCTGGGACAAGAACGAGGGTTTGATTTCAGTGGTTTATCACACGGAGAAGGATTAGATGGCAGCAAACGACAAGCAAATCTCCGGCAACCACTACAAGAACAAAGGTATTGAACCGTGGGATTACGTAGCCGCAAACGGACTAGACTACTTCCAAGGAAACGCGATCAAATACATCACTAGGTTCCGGGAGAAGGGCGGCATCCGAGACTTGGAGAAGGCCATTCATTTTTTGGAGAAATTAATAGAACTAGAGAAGGAAAAAACACCATGAAAGACTTACTACTCCGCGCCAAACACGAAATCGTCGCTCTCCGCCGAAGCAACGAACTGCTGTCCGCCCAGATGGAAATCGTCCAAGTCTTTGCGGTCGCTTTGGGGATCAGGCCACAGAACCAAGGGGCTTGCGTAGATGTAGCATGGGAGTTACAGCGAGAGATCGACAAGCTGGAAGCCGCGCCTACCCACACCGGCAATACCCCGCACGAGTTCTACCCGTAATTCCACTATCTGGACGCACGAAAAAGCCCCTCCTCCCTGTAACAGGGGAAGAGGGGCGACGTGTTTCTGGGCTAGTTAGCGGACGTACTCTGAGGGGTTAGCGTACCCGAGCGCAGTACTTGGGGCCGAAGGTGCCGGTAGCGGCCTCGTGTCGATCGTGGGCTTCGAGATGAAGTCGAGAGCGCGCTGAAGCGGGTGTCCGTTGAAGATGGTGTGTTGCGCGAGCCAGCTATCGGTAGAAGCCGCCGGGTTGTGTTGGGCCGCCGGTACGCGCTGGAGCTCCTGGATTGGGCGCTCCAAGGTGGTCTTGGTCTTGTCCCACTGGGCGAGTTCGGCCTGCGACATGTGCGGATGCAACTTGCTCTGGGCTGTGGTCAGGTCCTCCACAATGCGGGCCTGTTGCTCACGGTTCAACTTCCCTAGCTCGGTGTGGTTCTTTGCTAAGCCTTCTACCCCGCCGTAATCGTACTTTCCGGTGGGACCGGCAGGGTGCGGGGCGTTGTCAAGAGCATCCAAGTTCTGCTGAAAGTCGGAGTTACGAGAGAACTGGAAGTTATGAGTGGTCTCGTGGGCGGCGACGGAGGGAGTATAGAGATTGGGGGTTACGACTTGCACGTTGGAGGTAGGGTGGTTGGCCGCATCCACGAAGGCAAGTTCTACGAGACGAGGATCAGCCATACTACGATCCGGCGCAGACTGTACCGCGACGGGGCGGCCAACGGCGTCGCTTACCCAGTACGGCTCCCCGGCGTTCGTGGTCTGCTGGATGGTATAACCGGCGGGCGGCTTGGGTTGAAGCTGGTACCCCGCCGGAGGTGTGGGCGGCCCGTCCAAGGTGCCGCCAATAGGTTGGGTAGTTCCGACCGGATCAGCCATTGAAGATCTCCCCGCTGTGGGCATCGAGCCACTGGGTACCGTCGTGCAGAAGTTCGTGGCCTGTTACGGGGTGGACAGCCCGCCACTGACCAACGCTTGCCTGCGGGCCGGGAGTTGGAGGGGCTTGTTCAGTAACGGTGGGTTCTCCGCCGGGGGTGGTCGGAGGATTTGGGTGCATATTTAGCAGCCGATTGAAGGTCGGATCCTGCTGCCTCTCGGATGGGGTCATATCCTTTTTGGCTTTGTTGAGATATTTGCTACGAACAGACATGGCTAGTTTCGCCATCGCCCCGCGCTCCGTGGAGTTCATCTGGTCCCATAGCTGGAGAAACTGCGGGGCCGGTAGCCGCGACGCCCGGGTGTACATGGAAGCCATCGTGGAGTCCATGCCTTTGGTCGCCTTCAGGTTGGTCTCGATCTTCTTGAGTTCGGACTCCTTGAGCTGGTCAGTCTGGTAAGTGAGGCGCATCAGGTCCGATAGCGGCATCTCGCCGGAGCGGACTTTGTCCTCGAAGTTCATTACCATCCGGTGGCGGGCCTGCTGGGAGGGGTCGATCGGGCCGTCTTCGGTGTGGCTGGCGGCGAGGTCGGCGGCCATCTTCTGGGCGGGCGAGGCGTAGGTCTGGGCGGTACCGCCGAGCGCCTTCACGATCTGGCCGGTATTACCGACCTGCGGGCCGGTTCCTGACACAGCCTGTCCGATACTCTGGAAGGGTATGGGGGACATGTTGCGGAAAACGTCGGCGTACAAGTCCTGCGGTTGCAGTTTGCGCCCCCAGTGGTCGCGGCCTGTGGTGAGCTCGGTCGCCAGGTTCACACCCGGGGATAGGCGGCCCTTGATAAAACCGGTGGGGTCCGCGGCGGCGTGGAGCAAGTCGGTCGGCAGGGTACGGATTGAGTACACGATCTCTTTGCCGTCTTTGTTCTTGGTGACCAGTCCGAACGGGGCCTCGTTATGGAAGTTACCGGTGGACATGTAGTTTAGGACGCGGGAGATACCCCATACGCCCATCGCCATGCGCGCGACCTGGAAGCGACCGAGGCCGCCGTCATCCTTGTTGAATAGCCGGGCCGCCGAGCGCATTTCAGATTCCAACCAGTCCGGCGCGAGCAGCAGCAGCCGCCCCCAGTCCTGAGTGGTAGCCGACCGGCCCATGGCCTTCCAGTTGATCCCGCCGAAGGTGTCGTTGGTGTGAAGAGCCGCGGCCTTAGCGACGCGATCGACGCTCCAGTCCGGATGGGCGTTCTGGTAGTCGTGGAACATCTTCTCCATAGCATTCGCCTTGAGAGCGGGCATGAAACGCTTGAAGAGGAAGTTCTGGTACCAGTCCAGCGAGTTGGCGATGGTCGGCCCGACCCCTGGGATTTTACGCACGAGGCCGCCGCCGGTGGACACGCCTTCGGAGTGTTCTTGAAGTGCTTTGTAATCAGTACCGGTGGTGAGGCCGTTCTCGACGCCTTTCCGGATAATGGAAGGGGAGGAGGGGTCGTTTGGATCCACCTTCTCGCCGTTCAGGATGTCGGGCGTCTCTAGCGTAAACGGGTTCATTCCCACCATGACACCGCGGAGAGCGAGCTGAGCCATGTGGAACGGACTCATTGAGAGCAGGATCTCTTTGGACTTGGTGCCGAGGGAGAGCGCGCCCTTCGAGATCGGGTGCGACGCGAGGGCGGACGGTTCTAGGCCGAGGCGGTTCTTCAAGTACTCGGCGAACTCGGGATGGACACGGATATCTGACCGCACGACGACACTATTGCCGTTGGGGTCATTGGTGACGAAGTTCCACCCCTTCATGGCCGAGTTGTCCATGTTGATGTAGTCCTGCGGGTCCCAGGCGTACATCTTCTTCAGGTTGTCGTTGTAGTCCTTCAGTTCCGATATGTTCCGTTTGCCGCTCTGGATGTCCTTCAGGAACTCAATGGCTTTGCGGTTGAGGCTGTTGCCCTCCTCGTCGAACTTGATCGGGGAGCCGATGTTTCTTTCTTGCAGCTTGGCGATTGCGGCGTCGATACCCTCGGGCCGTATCTTGGGGGTGATATCGCGCAGGCTGCCATTTTCTAGGAACCGTTCGAGGTCGCCCGACTTGGTAAGTTGCTGAACGACGTTGTCAGCCACTTGAATCTTGCGGACGCGGTCGGGCTGGATCATCGTGGTGGGGTCTTCGCCGTCGGGGCCGTGAACAACCTGCCCTGAGCCGGAGAGGACCACAGCGGGGCGTCCGTCACTTGCGCGGGTGAACTTGTCGCGCAGGGTGTCGATAAGCTGTTTGTTTGCCGCAGCCTTGATGAGGTCTGCGCGGCCTTTGGCTGTCATCTTGATCGGGTCGAGGTCGAGCTCTTTGGGAGACTTGAGGAGGGCGGTAAGGGTAGAGTCGTACACGCGCTGCCGGGCCATCGTCACGTTGGTCGCGAACTTACCCGCCTTGGTGGCGGCGGTGATGACCTTGCCTTCAGGATTTTCGTCCTTGTAGGCGCGGGTCATGTAGTTCTCGACATAGGTGTGCAGCAAATCATTAGCTAGCCCAAACTGGAAGTTCTTATCCTGCTCCCCAGCGAGATATTTTGACGTGGACAGTTCGCGATCGGAGAGTTGTTCTTTAGCTACTCGGCTAAGCGCGGTAAGTACTATGTCTTTATACTCGGGAGTCATCTTAGCGAATACGCCCGAGGAGATCTGCTCGGCCAGGTTGTCCGATAGGTCTACTTTTCCAGATGCCGGGATCCGGTCGTCTTTACCATCGGCCTCCGCTAAAGCGTTGTACCAAGTTGCTGCCTTATCTGTGTCTCCACCTAAATTCCGGTGCAGGTATGTAGTAGCTAGTTCAAGCCTACGCTTCGCTTCCGCCACATTTTTGGATACTTCGTCTTGGCCGCTACCTTTCATTGCGTAGGTGTTAATGTCGTGCCCCAGCATTACGCGCGCGGTTTGGTCAAGGTCGGTTGCTTGGGCCTCCCCGACAGCGTGCAGTGCCTCCCGCTCGTTGTTAGCTTTACCCATGAACTGCCACTGGTCGTTAGGCCGGAACTTGTTTGTTTCTAACAGCGGCTGGAACAGTTCCCCGGCAGAGTGCAGGGCGTGGGTTGTCCCCATGACCCCGAGTACCCCGCCCGCCAGCGCCTCGGTGCCGTATTCCCACGCATTGTCCGTGTCCCCGTTCTTGAGGGCGTCGAAGAACTGGGGCGAGATAGCTGCGGCCTGTTGGAGTTGCTGGTAGGTGAACCCAGCCTGCATCACCGTGTTGGCGGTCTTGGCAGCGCGCGCCGCGGCGGCTACCGGCATGTCGGGCACGGTGTTGCGGATGATTTTGAAGGCCCCGCGCTCGACGGCATCGCCGCCCAGTAGGTCGTGCTCGGTCAGGCCGTTGTCGTACAGGATGCTCTGGGCCTGTTTCCACTTATCCACATCAGCGCCCGAAGCGCGGACGGCGTCTTCCACAGGTGAGAAGTCGGCTTTGGCTTTCTGGATGGTCTCGCTGGCTTTGGTCAGGTCTTTGAGTTCCTTGTCAGAAAACCCAGCCTTCTGGAGGGCGGTCTGGACTTCGGGTTCCGCGAAACTGTCTTCCAGGTTTACGGGGCCGAGGGCCTCGCGCGCCTTAGTGACGAGAGCAGGATCATGCCCGGCAGCGGTCAGGGCCTGTTGGACGGCACCCTCGGCGGACGGCATCTCTTTGGCCACGTTGGTCGCGATCTCGGAGGCCTTGGACACGTCGGCGATTTCAGCAGCGGTAAGACCAGCTTCACGCAGGGTACTCGCGCCCGCAGACTCCAGCAACCCGCCCCCGCCGAAAGTAGCAGCGGTCAGGGCCAGACTGAGGGGGGAAGTTAGTCCGGACACAATGTGCTCGACTCCGCGCTCGAACCCACCTGCGCCTGCTCGGGAGGTGGGGAGGCCGAAATCCTCTGTGAGCGGCGTATTTAATGCGTCCCAGGCCTTGGTATACCACGGTTCGTTCGGGTCTTTGAACATCGAGTGCGGCTGCGCGTTTCCATTATCTGGAATTGACGCGGGAGCAGGCGCAGCTCCGCCCGAAGGAGAAGCGTACTTATCCCACGGGTCTGAGCTAGACGAAGGTGCTGTCGGGGTTTGGGAAGGAGCGGCCCCGCCAACTGGTGTAGCGTACTTATCCCACTGATCGGGCATAGTTCCTTTTGACGGCTAAAAACCCACGCCGGTAGTAAGATTTATGTGGTATACTTCTGACATGAGAGACTACGATTATACCACAGAACAGGACATTTCCGAAGTCTTGCAACGATCAGCCCGAAGAGGCTGTTCCCGGTGTGGTAATTCTGTCCTGAAAGTTGACGAAAAGATGTCAACGGTGTCCTGTGAAGAGTGTGGGTTTGGGTTGTTTGTTCACGTTAGCCCGTACAAGTCCCCTACATAACGGGCGGGGCGAAGGTAGGCGAGGGCGGGGCCACCGCAGCCGCAACCTTTTTAGCCCCCTGTATCAAAGTCCCGAAACCGGGATCTGCGGTACCAAGCGGCGTGTCGGGTTCAGCAGGTGCGGGTTTTGCTCCGAGTTTGGTAGCCTGCGGGTGGGCGACCAAGAACGCGGCGACTTGATCCGCCGGGATGTTGAACGCAACCCCTGGCCGAGTTGGATCGGTGAAGGGGACGGTTGATCCTGCTACCCCACCTCCTGCTACGTTCGGTCCGCCAAGGTTGGCGAGCTGGGTGAGCGTGTGGTAGTTAGACCATAACCCGGGGAGCTGATCTTTACCGTTCTTCGCAGTGTCGGTGTCAGTGCTCTCTGCTTCCTTAGCCGCCTCGGTGATAGCTGCACGTACCTCAGCGACAGCAGGTTGTGAGGCTCTTGCAAGAGCAATTCTATCTTGCGGAGCGAGCTTGCTGGGATCGTTGTGAAAGGCGGCGAGATGCGTCCAAGCTAGATTGGTGGATTTCTTCTGGCGCATCTCTTCTTGCTTCTCTTGTGAGTTCAGATTCGAGTTCCGCGTAGACGCCCGATACTCGTCGATGAGAGACTTTGCCTCGTCGATCTTGGTCTGTTCCAGTTTTACTCCAAGGTCCTGCATGGTCCGTGCTACCTGCTGACCGTGCAAATTCTGAGCCTGTCGGTCGAGAGCGGTGAATTGATTGACCGTCATGGTTTTGCCCGGCTGAGCAACGGCTTCGTACTCCGGGTGGTAATCAAACAACCCGTCCTTTTTCCACTGATCTACCGTAGCTTTCGCCAGAGGCATGGGCTGCGTGGGGTCATATGCGGACAGGGTATACTCGTAATGCGGCCGCCCATCCGAGCCGACGACGGTCTGGACTCCAGTATGACGCCAATCAAGAGTGGACGAACCGGGCCGGTTTTTGAAGATGTCGGGAAGCTGGGACTCAGTGACGTTGTCGAAAACAGGTTTTAGTCCGGCTTGGTCGTAGGTCGCAACACGCGCCGCATCGGCCTTCGCTACCTTGTCATGCAAGTCGTAGCTCGTATCCTGAGTCAGCATGTTTGTCCGCAACGTCTCAGCATTGGCCTGAGCGATCTGCGCCTTCCGCACCTGGTTCTCAGTGTCGGCGGCGGTCGCTTCCTGTGAGGCCTTCTGCGCGGTCAGCTTGTTCTGCCACTGCTGCTGGGCGTTCTGTTGGGCGAGGGCCTGCTGTTGGGCAGCCTGTTTTGTGGCCGCTCCGGCTCCTGCTCCTGCGGCGGCCCACCCGCTACCGGCGTGGTCAGATTCCTGCGAGCCTGCTACGCTTCCAGCTAACGCTCCGGCCAGGATATTCCGAAAAAACCCACCCGCGCCCGTCTTGGATTGCACAGGTACGGGTCCGTTCGGGCCCTGCTGATACGTGGTGGTCGTCCCGCCCATAGAGGACAGCAGTGACTTGAACCCGTGACCGAGGAGGGCGGAGTGCGCGAGGTCAGCCTGCTGGGGGGTCGGAACCGGCTGAGCGGGAGGAGCCTGTGTTACCTGCGGCTGCTGGGGCGCGCCGAGGTCGGGCGGGGGCGCTTGAGGTAGTGGCTGCGGCTGGGGGGCGTTCGGGTCCATTATTTACTCTTCTCCAAAAACCAGCTCAACGGAGTCTGGCGGCTGATCTCTTGGTTTTTCAATGCGCGCTTGAGGAACTTGATGACTTGGGTCTGCCCAAGGGTTTCGGTGACGCCGTAGACGCGGAGTAGGTTCTCCAGCTTGTCGTCGGCCTTGACTCCGGCCCGCGACGTACCTTTAATCTTGATTTCGGCGTCGAAGAGGCAAGCCCGCATTCCAGCCAGTGAAGACGAGAACACGCGGCGTCCTTGGTCGTCGATCTCGTTCTTACCGGGGCGCGAGAAGCTGGGGAGACCCAAAGGATTTCTGATTTGATAAAGTTCTGAATCAGGATTCGAAAGGCTACCTTTGAGGTGGGCGATCGCGTCTACGAGTGCTTCAATTCTGTCTATCATAAGAACATACCGCTTTCATCGGACGACGTGGTACTGAGGGGTCCGCCCGACCCGCCTATCCCTTCAAGAGCCGTACCGACGCCCGTTGCGCCGCCAAGCGCCGTACTCATTCCGCCCGTTAGCACTCCGAGACCCGCGCTGGCCGCCCCACCAAGGATGCCGCTGACCAAGTTCCACGGACTGGCTGCATTGTTCTCCTGGGTGATGGTGTTGATCTCGCTCCCTGCCGCACTGCCCGCGTTGTTCGCTGAACCTGCGGTACTGTTCGCGCTGGATCCGTATTGACCGGCGACTCCGCTGAGAGCACCGGTAGCGTTGTTGTAGTTGTTCAGACCCTGTTGGTACCCGGCCTGCTGAACACCTGTGAGTCCAGTTGCGGTTTGGTTCGCCGCCCCTGCCGCAAGAGCCGCTTGCTGCCCACTCGCCACGCCCGAGGGGAGAAGTGTGTTGCCCCCGCCCTGCGCGCCCTGCTGTTGTCCGAGCGCGCGAGATGCGTTGGCATACTGGGTAGCCGTATTGTTGATTACGCTGGAGTTGAGGTTATTGGTCTCCGCCGCATTAAAGCCGTACTGGTTTGGGCCCGCCGCCACCGTGGGGTTGAAGGTGTTCTGAAGCGTGTTCAGGATGTTGTTCTGGTTTGCGAACTGCTGGGAGTAGTCGCCCGAGAGCTGATTATAAAAATTAGTCTGCGAAGCCGCGAGACTGTTCTGAGCTGCGGAGGCACCTTTGCAGAGGTCCAATTTTCCATTATCCGGAAAATCAAAACCCCGCTCGGACACGAGAATGTGCGCCTCGGCGGCCTCATCCCAAATGTAGACTAGCTCTGTGTGGATTCGCATGTATTTTCGCCTTGTCCTAGTTCCGGCCTAAAAAATTCTAGATATTGAACAGCGGAGAGTAACAACTCTGGAGTATGGTAAAAATGCCCAATTCCGCTATTGCACGCTTTGCAAAGAAGGCCTCTAATCTTATGCGTATCGTGACAATGGTCAACCGAAAGACTCACGACACGCCCGTTTTTCGTGACTGTTTCTGGTTTCTTGCAAATCCAACAGACACCGTTTTGGGCGGCGAGCATCGCCTCGAATTGTTCTATTCTCATACCGTAGTAGCGGCGAAGACTTAGAGCTTTTCGCTTGCGTTCGTAGCCAATAGGATCTTTCCTTTTTCTTGCTTCTGAATTCTCCCGACCATAGTTCGGGTTAGCAGCGTGCCACCGAGCTGCATACTCTCGGGCAACCCTTTTGGCGTGCTCTTCGCGTGTTTCGCCTTCGAGTAAAGGGTAGATATATTCTCGACGCCTAGGCATTCCCGTTCTCCAGATCTCGAACCCGAACTCTGTAGATTTTGTACGGTAGTTCTTCAAAGATTTGGTTGGTAGCGAACTTGTCGGTATCGGGATCGGAACTGAGATAGTAGATCTCTCCCGCTCCCTGAATGTGCCCTTGGGTGACAAACTGCTGAGTAAGCTCTTTCATAGCCCGAGCCTTTTCAATATCCGAAAGCCCAGGCCGGGGGGCTAAACTCTCCATCATGAGTGGACACTGCATCGGCATGTAGGCTATGGGGCCATACTCGTCGTAGACACACCAGGTGATGGTGGACGGGTAGGCGGCCACAGCGGGATCGAAATTACCCTTGGGGTTGGCCAGCGACCACTCTTTGAACTGATCAGCTTCCTCGGCCCTTGCCGGGCGAACATACAGGTGGTTCCTGCGCATTACGGGAGCCTCGATGTGAGGACGGCCCGAAAGTCCTGTCTCATCTCTTTGAAGTCATCGCGTACGCCCGCGAGATTGGCGTTGACCTGCTCTAACTCAACCTGGAGGTGCGGGAGGTGGTTGGTCATCATGGTGTTCAGGTTCTTCTCGGTCGAGATAATCGCCTCGGGATAGAGTAAGAACTTGCGCACGACCACATAGACGCGGTAGAGGAAGTAACATAAAGCGGAGATTGAGGCAAGTTCTGCCCAGTGTTCTGATGCCCAGTAAAGCGGGTTCCACGGTGTTTGCATATTGGCCTATTTGAGAGGGGATGGGGGAGTGAATCTGTATTGTGGAACGACGCCGCCGTTGTAGTACTGGCGGAGATTATCTGGTCCTGCATTGTTACTTGAAAAAGGCATCGGGCACCGCAGCGTGGTGCTCAGGATCGGGGCCGCGTTTCCAGATAATGGAGGAAACATGCGCTGTACCGGCGGCGTCAACGAGACCTCTTCCGGATTGGGTGAAACCGTTCTGGACGCTATAGAAGGCATTTGCAATTTCCTATAATTCGTGGTACAATAAAATAAATGAGAGTACTAGTTGCGTGTGAATTTTCAGGAAGGGTCCGCGAGGCTTTCCGTAGGCGCGGGCATGACGCTTGGAGTTGCGACTTAGAACCAGCAGAAGACGGTAGCCCGTTCCACCGCCAAGGAGATATTCTGGAGTGGTTCTACTGGTCAAGTTGGGACTTAATGATTGCACATCCTCCTTGCACCTACTTAAGCCGGGCCGGGGCACGTTGGTGGAAAAATCCAGAACGCCAGAAACTAGCCGACAACGCCTTTCGGTTCGTCCAAGTTCTTACATCGAACCCAATGATTCCGAAAGTCGCTATCGAGAACCCCATAGGACAGTTGAACCGGCGTTGGAGGTATCCCGACCAGACTATTCACCCGTGGATGTTTGGAGAGCCATACACGAAAGCTACGTGTCTTTGGTTGAAAGGCTTACCTAAGCTGACCCCCGCCAATATAGTTCCAGAAGAACAACGGACTCCTTGGGTCGCTTGCAACAGATCAGCGCGAAAGAAAGCCGGTCTGCCGCGACTAGGTGTTGTAAGCGGCGGACGGGAAGCTAGCCGTACGTTTCAAGGAATTGCAGAGGCAATGGCTGAACAATGGTCGTAAGTTGTTGATTCGGCTCACTTTTCCTGCTCAAACGCCCCGAATACGCTCAGCGCCAGCAGCTCATTCTGAACCGTGTCCGTCCCCCAGTTGACCTCAATCTGCATGTGGCGGCAGACGGCGGGGTCTTGGGTCTGGGATAGGTAGAACCGTTGGGCGTATGTGGTGGCGCTCGGCTCTAGCTGGGTTGGATCCGGGTGGAAGAACACGAGGGGTTCGAAGTAGCCGCCAAGGGTGGTATTGACGGTCAGGCCAGCTCCGGTGCCCGTGATGTTGGTGGTCGGGACCGCAGTTCCATTATCTGGAAAAGTCTGGCCGGACACTGTGATCTGGAGGGTCTCGGCCGCGCCACCCGCTCCGACAGACAGAACCCGCGCTACTCCGGGCTGCGCGCCAGGGACGGTGATCTGCACGAGGTTGCCGACCGCGTACCCAGTACCAGGAGTATTCGGTACTGCGGTCGCGAGGCCGGTGATATAGCTGATCTCGTCTAGCTGGACCGCCAAGGTTACGGGAGTTCCAACCGCCTGAGAGTCAGTGGTGATGCTCTCGATCATGGCGAGTTGGCCCGGCTGCGCGAACACAATCGAACCGATTACAGCGTACGCGGGGTAAGCCACGCCGTTGTCTGAGTTCACCGAGAAGTCGCGTTTCAGGATCGGGCCGCTGACTGCGGGTCCGACGAGGAGATCGCGGTTGCCGGGGGTTGTTTCGACTGACTGAACTGCTGAAAACCCGCCAGTGATCGCGGCTCGGGGGCACCAAGTGTTTCCAGTTTCTGGACTCGGAGTAGGTAGCATCCGCCACCACGAACCCACGTAGTCTGACACGTAGATTGCCTGCTCTCGGGAACCGTCTACGTGCCAAGTGACACGAGTGGTTAGAGACGTGAAAGTCTCCGTGCCCTGCGTCGGACCAAACTGGTCTCCGATCGGGAAGCCAATCTGCGATACGCCCGAACTCGGATCCAGAGTAACGAACTGGTTGTCCGAAGTGTACATGTAGATGATGCTGCCGTTGACCGCGAAGGCGTCATACGAAGAAAGCCCGATATTTTGGAGGAAGGGCGAAGAGAAGAGAGGGCTCGAACTGGTGTTAGTCCCCTGAATCACGTACACGTCCGAAGTCGTAAAGGTGGTCAGACCGCTGACGGTCGGGAACAGCCGAACTGCGGATGACGGGAAGGTAAAGACGTTGCTCGGATTCCACGCAGTGTTGCCATTGCCGACAGTGTCGCCGGGACCGTTCGAGAAGAAGACCTGATTTCCCACATAACCGAAGATGCAACCCAGATGGAAGGTGAGTCCCGTGATGCCAACGGGCGGAGGATTGTTCTCGTCCGCGAGAGGAGCCTCAATCTCAACGTCCAAAGAAGTGTCGGGCAAGTAGTCTGTGTACTGCCACGTCGAGGCCGCACCAACAGTCGGGTTCGGGACTGCATCGAGGAATAGGAACGTCCCGCCACCCTGAGTAGTTCTCCAAACCCAAATCTGGTCGATTTGCGGATCAGCGATTGTAGGTCCGAACAGAATGGCGCGATACTCACCCGGAGGCCCGAAGACCTGGGTGTTGAAGTTCTGGCTGACGGTAGGGGAGGCTGTAGACACGCTTTTGTCTACCGAGTGGTAGCTGTAGGCATACTGGACGGAGCCGGTGAACACAATGTTGCCGATGCCCACGTTCATCCAGGTAATGTTTCCGTCGGTCGTCGTGCCGCCCTGAGTCGCGTTCCAAGCTGGAGTGGTCGCCCCCGAAGTTGAAGGGGACGTAGCCGAGATCATGACCTGCAAATTACCATTCGAATCTAGGATCGCTTTGTTGAATCCGAAGACGGTAGATGGAGACCACGATACGATCGGACCCGCGTTGGTCCAAGTGATCGTGTTATCCGAGGTGGGTCCCCCTGCGGTGGGAGTGCCGACTGTAGTAGTGGTGGTTGTGCCGCCGACCGTCGTGGACACTGTGGTGTAGGTTACGGCGGGGATCTGGCCGTTCCATGCGGGGACAGAACTCCCCGACTGCCCGGCGGTGCTTACGAACTGGACATTGTTGTTGGTATCCAGAATGGAGTAGTACAGCGCGTACGGAGTGTTAGGACGCCATGTCCGGTAATTTGGGTTCTGGGAGATCGTGGGCGCGACCGTCGGTGTAGCAAGACCCCAGTTGTAAAGAGGGACGCCGAAGTTTCTCCATTGCACGTTGCCATCGTTGGTCACACCGCCAAGAGCAGGGTTGAATGCAGGAAGAGTCGCTCCGCTCTGGTTCTGGGTCGCGGTGTTCTGGGAAGTAGCAGTGCCGGTTTCACCCGAAGGACCGAAGGGAGTAGTGGCGGGGGCCAGCACAGCTACCTGATCGGCGTTCGCGCCGTAGACAGTAGGCGACTGGATGGCGAGCGTTGTACCGTTCAACCCAGTGAAGACGGTCATCCCGTTGAATGTGAGTGAGGTACCCACCGTCCAAGGAACAGTCTCGTTGAACGTGATCAAAGCGTAGTAAACACCGCTGATCGAAGAGATCAGGATGTTCGTTATATTCAGGGTGAACGCAGACTCCGCAACTTGGAGGAAGCCGTTGGAGTCGAGAATATACGCGCCTTGGTTGAACACCGTATTCGGAGCCCAGACAAGCGAGGGCGTTAGCAGCTTCTTCTGATCCGGGCCGTCCGAGAAATACAACGCGTTGCCGACCGACTGGAAGCTGGTAAACCCAGCTCCTGCGCTCTTGGTGAAGAGTACGTCCTGTGTATCGGGGCCAGTGGCGTCGTATATAATCCCGCCGTCAGACAGTGTCATCGTACCCGTATCAGGGGTAGGGCCGCTGTTGACGTGACTGGAACCTACGTTGAAGACCGCAGATCCGGGAGTCGAGGACAGAACCGTAAAACTCAGACCGTTGAGGCTGGTGTTGACGGTCATCCCAGCAAAAGCGACCGAGGTGCCGACGGGTATAATGTATGACCCCGCGTACATGAGGATAGCTTCTTGGAACCCGAGACCGGAGTTATACACCAGCTTAAGAGTCGAGATATTCAACACTTGCGAGGCCGCGGTGGAATCTGCGATGACCTGGATGTTCTCAGTGGACGAGGTCTGCGACTGGTTGAATGTCGAGGTGCGGTTCTCGTAGAAGCGGTCGATCGGTGGGAAGGTCTTCGAGTTGTAGACTGTGAGGCCCGGACGCCGGATGAGGGTCAGCTTGGAGCTCGTCTCGCAGTTCAGCCCGTCTACTAGAGCGTCGCCGCGCGAGCCGTAGAACTCTTCCTCGATATGCCCAGACGCCGCGTCCCTCAGCGGGCTACGGTTGGTCCAGATACCGTCATACGAAAGACGGTTGCTCCAGAGGATTCCGTAGCGTACGGGTTTGGACGGCTGCGCGCCTTTTGTTGCGAGGAGATTTCCCATTAGTTAGAGTTCCAGGTGTTGACGGGGCGAAGAAAAGGTGATAGGATTAAAGGACAATGCCGAATCCGCACAATAAGCTCCCTCAAGAAGTAGGAGAAGAACTAGCACGGTTGTATGCCTCGGGTCTGGAGAGCAGAGTCGTGGCTGCTCAAACGGGATATTCTCATTACACAGTTATTAGCTGGGCCAGACGGCTGGGTGTTCCAATTCGACGTTCTCCGGGGAAGTACGTAGTAGAAATAAAAGTCTGCAAGAAATGTGGAGTCGAAAAAGCAGCAAACGATTTTTATAAAAACCGGGAGAACTTAGACGGGTTGACCGGGTATTGTAAGGCCTGTGAAACCAAAAGACGGGATGAAAAAGACCCCGACTGGCGTAAAAAGCTGCTCCAAGCGACCAAGAAATATCGGAAGGAAAATTTCCTAGGGTCGCGAGAAAAAGGGCTCAAACGTCGGTTCAAAATTACGCTAGAAGATTTCGACCGAATGCTCTCTGCGCAGAACAACGCGTGTCTGGGGTGCGGCGTGGCCAACCCTGAAAATAAAAGAAGGTTCTGGCACGTAGATCATGACCACGCTTGCTGTGACCAAAAAGATAGCACATGCGGAAAGTGTCTACGAGGAATACTTTGCCGCGGATGCAATATGGCTCTTGGCGGTGTAAAAGACAACGTAGAAACACTTAGAAATCTAGCCGTGTATCTTGAAAATAGTAAAATAAATCCTTTAGAATCAATACCACGGCCCCGGTGAGTACGGGTAGGCGGCTCCGATATCCATAGCGTTGGTCCACGGGTCGTACCCTCCCATTATGGATTGTCCAGGATATAATTGATTGTCTTCCTGTTGTCTATCTCCCGCTCGCACGGCTTTAAATAATTGTTCCTCCCACTCGCCGTAGGATTGTTGAGAATCCTTGCTTCCATTAAACATCTTAAGACTGGCCCTGAGTCCCGCTCGTACAAGATACATCATCTCGTTCGGAATCGGATCCATCGTCTGCTGCATCGTGCGGATTCTCGGCGGACGCTTTTGGTAGCGCGCTTGAATCAGCCAGCACAGACCATTCAAGGCCGGGACCGGACTCAGCCGCAACGCGTAGGCATCTGGGTCAGCCACGCACCATGTAACGGTTCCGTCGGCTACCAACGTTCCCGGTGTCGCGTTCGGAACAGCAGCAGGCTGGGTTGTCCCAGAAGTACCGTATGGCGAGTTTGACGGAAGCGTAATAACGTTTCCAACATATCCTGGAGACTCGATATTCAATCCAAGCTGAGTGCTGTCGATGAAAAGGATATTGCCGTTTACGTCAACGAACTGGTTGATCGGAACCCGCGGAGTTTGCGCAACGCCGTAACCCGGGCCATAGACCGTATTCGCCTGCCACAACCCCATAAACGCGAGTGAGTTCTGGATGAAAGAGATGTTGAACGGCACACCCTGAAAACTAGTCTGCGCAAGATCGCGTACCGTTTCAAGCTGGAACACTGGCTTAGGCGCACCGTTATCATTCGACGTGGAGTTATTGATGTCAATCCGCCACGCGTCTTCAAGCCAACCGATGTCCGTAATGTTCGAACAATAGTCCTGTTGCAAGCTGACGGTGATAAAGGCCGGGAAGTTTTTACGGTTCCACTTCCACGGCATGTTCTCTGCCAAAACGCGGGACATGACTTCGTTCGCCAGCGTGAGCATCGGCTCGGAGGAATAACCCGCCGCGCCGCCGAGGACGTTGTAGAACTCCGGATTGCTCTTTAGCTGGTTGGCAAGCTGCTGGACGGTTGTCGAGTAGGCTTGATCACCGGGGATAACAGGCACTTTAGTTCCTTTTCCAGATAATGGAATTTACAAATCACGAATCCAACCGAATAGCCAGTCCAGCAACTTCCCCCACCAACTACTGGACGGTGACGGAGAAACCGGTGGGGGGCTGAGGAGAGAGGGTGCCCGTGGCGATATTGGACGCGGCGGAGGTTGCTCCGTTGAGAACAGTCACACCGTAGTAGGAGTACTGCCCTGCCGTAACCGTAGTGTCTACGTAAGGCCCGGCAGCGGGCAGACCCGAGACCAGCAACGTAAAGGACGACAACGCGGTGCAGGGTGTTCCGACGCAGCGGTAGATGCTGACCGGGCCGGGCGTGGTCGAAGTTACCCAGCTAACAGTGGCGGAATTGCCGGTCGTAGTCTGCGCGAAGGCTACTTTGAACGCAGGGTGGGTGTTCTGCTGGGCGACCAGCGGAAGAGCGAAGAAGGCAAGAAGTAAGGCGAGGGTTTTCATAAATCTCCTTAGAAACTTGTGCCGGGGGAGGCGGTGAATCCTATTGAAAATTGAACTCCGAGAAAGGTGGGCGGAGCAACGCCTGGTTCAAGCGCACCGATTGCTGGCGGGTTAGGCCGCGTGACGCCTACAAAGTCCAGCGTAGAGGCGAGGCTGGAAGCTCCTGCACCGATTGCGGGTGACCCACTTTGCAGCTCAAGGTTCGTCCAGGGTCCCGGCGTCGTCACGCTCGCAAATTTGGGATTCGTTGGGATGGCCTGCGAGGTAAGCGAGGATGCTGGCGACGTGCTTCCCGGCGTTGAGGCGCTGTAGAAAATATTATTGCTTCCCGTGAGCGTCGGACCAGAGACTCCAGTGTTTGAGAGGTAAACATTCTGCGTCCCGGTGTTGGTATACGCTGGCTGGGCAATGATATTGTTGACAAGGTTCAGTGTTAACCCCGTCTGCGCGTTTTCATAGAAGGCCAGAATCGCACTCGCGTTGTTCACGTTATTCGCGTTCAAATCGGAAGAACAGTCCCATAGCGTGTTGTTGTAGATGTTCACCGTGCCGCTCCCCGCCGTTGTTGCTTCACCCGGGGAGGCAATGCAGGCATGGTTCCCGTCTGAATCGCTCGCCGCCTGAATGCCAACGTGGTGGACGATGTTGTTGTAGACGTTGATCGGACCTTGCGTTGGATCTAGGGTGGCTAGATTGATTCCAGCGCCATTCGCTCCCTCGATGTCGTTGTCATGGATGCTGAAATTTCCATAGCCTAGCGAGTCGTCGGGGCCGTAATTGATCTGTATCCCGTTGTAGGTACAGACGCTGGCGATCTTGTTCCAGCCGATTTCTTGTGTGTTCCCGTAGACATAGATCGAATGGTACTGCTTGTTCGACAGGCCGCCCGGTGCAGCGCAACCCGCACCAGTCACATAGTTTCCCAATACCTCGTCGTTCGTGCTGGAATCAGCTTCAAAGCCTCCGGATAGCGCTCCACTTGATCCATAACAGTCTGGACACTGGATAACGTTGTTGACCGTGCGCATGTCTGGTCCTGCCGAGGTCTCGCCGAAGGATAGGGCACTCCCAGCAGCGGATGAGGTCGAGGTTCCGGTGAGAGTCAGTCCTGCCACCACCATGTACTCGTCTGAGTAGTCGCGGATGCCGCCCGTCACGTAGCCGTCACCGCCAATAATTACAGTAGCTCCGGGCCTCGCCATGACGGTAGTTGGAATGGCTGCCGTGAAGCCGCTGTCGAACGCAAGCGCGGAAAATAACTGGCCACCGAAGTAGGGGAAGTTCGCTCCGTTCAGGAAGACGAGGGTATCGCCCTGCGCGAGGCAGTTGTAATAGGGCTGCGGCGTTCGGGCATTTGTAGCTGGCCCCGTGTTGCCGCTTCCGCCGTTCAGTCCTATGCTTACCACGTTGGTCAGCGTCCACGGGCTTGTATAGGTGCCACTCCCACCCAGCCCATCGCCCGCCGTGCCGTTCTTGAAGTTTGCGCAGGTGAACGCTGTTCCTGTCGTCACGTTGTCGATGCCCGCGCCGATGTAGTAGATCGATCCTGAGCGAACCGTGAAGCTTAGATTAGAGCACGATCCACCCGGCGCGGTGATCACGATGCTTCCACTCCCCGTTGTCCCACTGGGAACCTGAAAGCCGAGTTGTTGACGATTGCCCGTATTGTCCGCGCCGAGGTAAATCTTGTTGGTGACGGCGGTACCGTTGACCGTGATGGTTATTGCCGAAAGCGAAGATCCGAATCCCGTACCGAACACATCGACATACGTTCCGCCGCCGCCCTCACCGCCGCTTGCTGGACCCGATTGCACATCTTGGTACATGCAGACGGGCGCAGCGTGAGCAAGGGCAGGACAGAGCAGCGCGAGGATGATGAGTAGTGTTTTCATTAGCTGCTCGCCGCCGAGAGCGAGGAAATCGTCATACCTGTTGTGGTCGCGCCGTTGAGCGAGAAGCCCAGCGATGTTCCCGAGGTAGATGGCGTTCCAGTCATGCTTCCGGTGACCGTACCCGTAGGACCGACCACCGTAATCGTCGTCCCAGAGAGCGTAATCGTGTAATTTCCCAAAATGTTCCCTGTTGGAGTGCTCGCTCCGATTGTCGTGAAGCTCCCGCCATTGCCGTTGAACACGGTAAAAAAGTTTTGCGTTCCAGCGGCTATGTTGATAGCGACATAATTACCGGCGCTGCTATAACGAACAATGAATTGACAAGCAGAAGTAGTGCCTGTTCCAGTGCATTTCGTGAGATTGAAGCGAATGACCTCATTGGTAACGCCTGTATTGATTAGGTCAGTCTGGGCATTTGTGGTCGATGAAGAAACACCGCCACCTGTTTGATATTTATAGTCGGTTCCCGATGCGAGAACCCAAGTACACCCGCTTCCAGCCGTGCAGGTATTCGGAACTGTTCCCGCAAGGTTCGTTCCGCTTGCTGCCTCAGTGAAGTTGGTGTTCAGGTAGACCGACGTGGCCACGTTGTAGTAGGCGGTTCCGGTCGTGAAGTAGCCGCTGCCTTGGCATGATCCATATACCGGACCAGTTGCCGATACTGTAACCCCAGTCGCTCCTGCTACAGCAGTTGTTCCCAGAGAGGCGAATGGAGACCCTCCAGAACAGGCGGTAGTGACGGTAGCTCCTGAAGCAATCTCTCCTGCGTTCGGAGTAAAAGTCGGCGTGGCTCCGAGCGGAGGCCAGCTTGCAGCGGGGAGGAAATTTCCGGCCCCTACATTGACGACTGCCGTGGTGATGTTAGATGGGTCTACGACATTCTGAACCGTATTGTTGTTGCTATTGTTGTCGAGGCTTATCCCAGTCGTTCCATATCCGCCGATCGTGTTGCTCGTAATAGATGTGTACGTTACTGCTGCACCCGAAATAAAGGTGGTTGTCGGCTGCCCTGAGACCGCGCTTAGAGCGTTGCCTGTAATCGTGGAATCGCTAACCGTGTTTAGTTGGATACCTGCCACTGGATACGTCAAAAGGTTGTTGCTGTTAATCGCCAGTCTTGAAGAATTTACGGCTTTGATTCCAATAGCCCCAGCCGATCCTAGTCCGTTCATGGCTAGATTAGACACCGTAATTCCGGCAGAGTTTTCAATATCCAACCCAGTCGACGGGAAAAATACGGTGCTCAACCATCCTCCCTTTATCTCCACGTTGCTCTCTGCTGCGGTAGTAAGACCATTCAAATAAATACCTGTGTTGTAAAATGTATCAGTGATGCAATCAATGATGTGAATATCCCCTGCGGTATTCCCCCCCGGTGCTGTGTTGAAGATGTATATTCCGTAGGTCTGAAACTCCGTCTCGAACCCGCGTATCATGATGTCGTTCAGGTCTACGCCCTTGGCAATAAATCCGTAACTGGTGACACTAGAAAATCCGGGGGTTACGATCTGCGATGTGGAGTCGCGAAGACGAAATGACTCGGTGCCAAAGGCCCCATTCAGGTAGAACCCAGCAACCGCCGTCCCCGGATTGAATCCGTTCGCGCCCCATAGAGACCCGGAGTTTTGGACGTACCCAGTGCCGATTGAGGCAGCATTTTGAAAGTAGAAATTGCAGGCTGAGTCCTCGGACCAAACACGGTCAACGGAAAATCCACCGTCAAATTGAATCGACAATCCAGAAGGTCCCAGCGGACATCCGGTGCCTGATACTGAAGCAGCCACCGTCCGCATGAGGGTGAAGTTGCTGAAGTTATTGAATGAGATTGGGTTGGTGTAAACGCCCGTAGGGGAAATGGCTACGATGGTATCCGCAGTTGCAGACGTGTTGTAAATGGCGCTCGCAGGGACATTGGCAGCGTTCGCGTTGGCTATAGCCGTCGTGATCGCGCCGTTCGATGTACCTGAGAATCCAACACTCGATTGGGTGATGGTCGTGACGCCGGATACTTTGTACTTCAGCGCCTGCAACAAGCACTGATGAGGGCCTACTGCCGTCGCGCAAGCATTGAACGCCACGGTGTTGTCCGTTCCACCTGAACCGGAGCCTGAGTAGTCTCCCACCGCACCGAACCATTCCACCGGGGTAACTGGATTTTGCTTGCCAAGGTTTACAGACGCACCCGAACCGAGAATGAATAACGCACCAACCGGGGCCTGGACGTTACCTGTGAGCGTCAGTACTTGGCCAGCCGACACTGTGATCGTTCCGCCGAGGCTGAAGATGTCTCCACTAATAGTTGCCGAGGTAGTTACGTTGTAATTGGTTCCAAAGCCCAAGAAGTTCGGAGAGGTTGCCGAGGCTGCGGTGGGAGCAGTGGTCGCTCCGTTGCCATACAGAAGTCCGTTGGGAAAGACGATAGTGTTCGGGCATGGCCCAACTACCCAAGTTGACCCGGCTCCGCCCAGCGCACATTGTCCGTTGACCGGTGCGAGAGATGTAGGCACTCCTGTTCCCGTCGTGTTAACTAACAGCCCCGTTCCCAACCCAGACAGCAGCGTGCCGTTGATTCCCTGTACTGTCGTAGCCCCGCCAGTTGACGTGCTCGTTGCGTCGCCGGTAAGGGCATTGAAACTCCCACCGCCACCAGAACCAATGAGCGTCCAAGTTCCACTCTGGCAGGTGTAAATCGTACCCAGTGTAGCTACCTGTTCGTCAGGAAGATTGACGGTGCAGGCTCCGCTCGGGGCCGCGGTAACCAGAAGTATAGTGGGGTATGCGGGTTGCTGCGCGCGCGCTGAAATCGCCGCTATGAACACCACCAGCCCGCAGATAATCTTTTTCATTGTTTTCACCTTAAGGTTGGCATGAATAATCGAAAGTAATACTGCCTGTAGCTACCGATACGGCAACCGAGACGGACACACCTGTCGCGGTTGCAACGCTGTGGCTCAGGCCCAGAGAAGTCGCCCCGCCGTTTTGCGAAACAGAGCAGGCGTAGGCGGTAGTCGTCGTCGGCCACACCAGCGTCAAAATCGTCCCAGCAGAAACAGTCGTCGCCGTCATGGTGTAGGTGCCGCGGAGATTGGTGCAGGCCGCCGTAGAACACGAGACCGCAGAAATTCCAGTTCCTGGAACAGTCGAACTAATAGGGCTGGAGACGGCTGTGGTAATAGTGCAACTCCCGCCGAGTACACAGGTCTGTCCATTGACTGTCGTAAACGGATTCGCCAGATTGGAGTTAGGCAACGCCCCGCTCACGCCGCCCGCCGTGCTGCTCGCCAAGTTTACGGTGGAGAAGTTCATCAGTGAAGTAAACTCCGACCCACCGTTGAGATCGACCTTGAACAAATGAGAGGAGTCAGCGCGGATCGTGTCCACGCCTACTGCTGGTGTTACCGCAGTTCCCGCCTCGGCAAAGGCTCCGCAACCAGATAACCCGGCGCAAGCGGTCGGAGGAGATGATCCAACCCCCAAGCCCGTTGTTGCGGTCAGAGTTGTAAAGGAGCCAGGTCCCTGTGTTGTCTGGCCTGTGCTGGTCGGGTTGATCGCCCCCAAGGTCAAAGTGATCGCGGGCGTCGTAGTTGCTGTTGCTACAGATCCTGAAACGCCGTTGGCCGTGGTTACCGAAACGCTGGTTACCGTACCGGACAAGGGCGTTGACCATGTTGTCAGACCCGTGGGCCCGCCACTGGTAAGCACCTGACCTGCGGTTCCAAGACTTCCTCCTACCTCGTAGGCCAAAGCGTTGAAAGTCTCGGACCAATTGAGAGTTTCGTCGTAGAATGGCGATCCGGTATGAGTGAAACTTAGATTACCAAAGCTATCATTCGTCTGAAAGATGCTCGTAGTCGTCTGCGAATGCAAGAGATACATCAGCGACCGAG
>Ga0302310_10000065_pt1 | contig 91587 bp, 74 predicted proteins | sample III_Palsa_N1_2_FD_200451 | JGI IMG/M metagenome (GOLD analysis project Ga0302310, IMG submission 200451) | Peat permafrost microbial communities from Stordalen Mire near Abisko, Sweden - III_Palsa_N1_2 | ecosystem: Environmental > Terrestrial > Soil > Palsa > Peat permafrost | place: Sweden...
GCCGGTAGAATAACTGTCCCAATAGCTATTGGTAACACTACATCCACTGCACAAACCCACCAAGCCGCCAACATCAGTTCCATTAACATTAATCGCACCAGTAGCATATGATTCATTTATAGATCCGTAATTCGATCCTACCAATCCTCCTGCAGCCACAATCCCGCTGAACTGCGGCGCCATATCGGCCAATACTTCACCAGTCGCATATGAATACGAGATAGTGTTATTATAATCATTTTTACCAACCAAGCCGCCGACAATGGATGCACTCCTTGGTCCGTCCACCGTACCCGACGCGTAACTTTGGCTGATCGTGCCAGCGTTCTCCCCTACCAGACCGCCGACTTCGTTTCCTCCGGAGACATATCCGGTCGCGTAGCTTTGTGTAACACTACCGGCGCTTTCTCCGATCAACCCGCCGGCCATGGAAACACCAAAAACCGTGCCGGTCGCATAGGATTGGCTGACTTGCACGTTCGACGTCTCGGTTATGCCGACAAGACCACCCGCATTCAAACCGGTGACCGAAGCCGACGAAGACGATCCGGTGATCGTGGTGCCGCTGGCGTCGCCCAGCAACCCGCCAGTATTTGTGGCGCCGGCGACCGAGCCGCTGGTGTGGACATTGCTGATCGTTGCCGCGTATGCAGATCCCGCCAGCACGCCAACTGACGCAAAATTGTAATTTGGGCTGGTCGCCAGATCAGTCACCGAAGCACCTGAAATGGTCAGGTTGGCTACGATGGCATTTGTACTAAGCTGCCCAAACAGACCGGCTTCCGCATAAGCAGAATTGTTGATCACAAGCCCGCTTATTGTGTGGCCTTGACCGTCCAAAACCCCTGTAAACCCCTCCGACAAAGAACTAAAGCCAGTCGAAATGGTCCCGATCGGCGAGAAACCGGCACCGCCGTTCCAGGTTGAAGTTACGCTAGCGTCGATATTGTTGACCAGCACATATGATGCTGAATTCAGTGCTGGGCCAGTGATGTTAAGCGAGCCGGGCGACCCCTGAACACCGCCAATACCTTGCAGGCCGTAGATATCAGCGATCTTATATGGAGTGGCAGTCGTACCGTTACCACCATTCACTCGTAAGAACGTCACTCCAATCGAAAATACTTGCTCGATCTGAAAATCCGTCGCGAAAAATGACGGAAGAACCGCCATATTCTGGACCCAATTTTCTCCCTCTAATCTAAAAATACCGACATTTACCGCTGCACTATCGGTTATGACTCTCGGCCTTACGACACTTGAAGAGTCGCCGAAAAACAAGCCACCGTTTGGTCCATTTATTGCCCCCGTTATGTAGATGTCAGACGCGGACACGATCTGAAGCGTATTCTTGCTGGTCCAGTTGATAGGCGCATTGATGTAAAGAGCGCCGATCACGGGCACCGAGGCGCCGGCGTAGGGGTCGGTGATCGGGGTGCCCGGCCCCACCGGGGTATTGCCATCGGTACTAAGAAAAACATCCGTAGTTGCCAGATTGCTGCTGATCGTGGCGGCCGCTGCGGCATCGACGATCAGGCCCTCGGGATCGACCACCCAGGTTCCGGTCTTGCCGCCCAGCGACGAGGTGTCGACTTTCAGCCCGGTGAAATCGACCGTTGCGCCCGAAGTTTCGACCGTGCCGCCATTACCCGTCAGACCTGTCGCCCGCGCGCTCAGCGTACCCGACACGGTGACTGTGCCGGCCATGTCGGCGGTGTCTGCGCCGCCGATCAAGGTGATCGTGCCGCCGTCGCCCACTGCCGAATCGGCGTTGATGCTGCCCGATACGTTGATGATGTTGCGCACCGCGTTCTTCACGGCCGCCGCGCTGAGCGTCACGCGCCCGCCGCTCACCACGATCGCGCCGCTGTTGTCGATCAGCGCGTGGCTGCCCGTTACCAGCGCGGTGGGCACTGCGACCTGCATGAAGCCGCTGCCGTTGAGGTCCAGCGCGACCTGTTCTCCCGAGCCCAGGCCGACGCGGCCCAGCGGCACGGTGATCGTGCCTGCGTTGGACACAGCTCCGCCCAGCAGCGCGACATAGGCGCCTTGGCCGGCGATGATCTTGCCCGCATTGCTGACCGTCTGCGATGCGCCGTTCCCTGCGAAATTCAGGCGGCCGGCCATGAAATCCGCGTCGGCTATGCCCAGGGTCGACGCGACGAAGCCGCCGCCGGTCTGGACCGCGCCGCTGCTGGTGATCGCGATGCCGTTCGGGTTGACCAGGTAGACCGCGCCATTGCTGACGATCTGCCCGGCGATCACCGACGTGGCGCTGCCGGTTACGCGGTTGAGCGTCGCCGATTGTGCGTTGGGATCGTTGAAAGTGACGGTGTTGCCCTGGCCCACCGAGAAGCTTTGCCAGTTGATCACCGCGTTCTGGCTCGACTGCGTGATCACCGTGTTCGCGCCGCTGCTGGCGATCGAGGCGCTGCCCGCGGCAACGCTGCCGCCCGCGGGCAGAGTGCCGGCGTGCGCGAGACCGGGAAGGCCGATCAGGCCGAAGCCTGCCAGGAACGTTGTAGTCGTCAGCCGCAACCTGTTGCGACCATGCGAAAAGGGGCGGTTTGCCATCGTCTGCGGTCCCGGTCTAGAAGCGGATTGAAGTGGAGAAGTTCACGCGATCGTCCTGGGCCAGGCCCGGAATATCGGTGAAGCTGTGCGCATATTCGACCGTGATGCCGAAGCCGTATCGCGGCACATAGAACCGCGCGCCGGCGCCCAGCGACGCCGCCTTGATCTTCGCCAGTTCCACCACAGTCGGCCGTTCGAGCCGGCCAAGGCCGCCCGCCGCAAACACATAAGGCGCCAGGTCGGTCGCCAACGGACCTGCACCCGCAAAATTGCGCGAAAACTCGCCGCGCAATGTCGCCGTGCTGTCCGCCGCCGTGATCCCGCCGACCAGGCCGGACACCGCGTCCGAGCCCTCCAAGGTGCCCTGCTCCGCGCGGAACAGCGCCTCGCCAAAGCTCGCCTGGGCCTTGGCGACCAGGTTGAAGACGATGCCGTCCATCACCGGCGCGCGCGCCGTGATGGCGGCATCCAGTTTGGTGAAACCAAGCTTTGCGCCCTGCCGCGAAAACGTCGTGCCCACGGGCAAATCGCGCAACTGCAACGCGCCGAGCGAGCCCAGCCCCTGGCTCAATTGCAATGTCGTGGCCACGCTCGATCCGTCATAGCCCGACGCACTCGCGCTCAGCCCCGCGCGCGCCGCCATATACCGGTCGTGGCTGATCGGCTGGAACCCGAGGTACGTATTCGTCTCATCTACCTGCTCGGCGGCAAGGCTGATATCAACCGAATGTCGCCGCGTTTTTTCCAGCACATAATCGCTGCGCATTGTCAGCCGCCGCAAATCCCCCCGCGACCGCGGCGTCCCCGCTGCCACCGTCGGCTGCGTGCGCGCAAATGTCGCCTCCGGGTTCAAGGTCAGCAGGCCTTCATCCAGCGGAATCACGACGCCGCCGCCCAGCACCCGCACCGGAACCGCGGACCCGAACATCCGGGTAATGTCGTACCCGTTGACCGCCAGGCCATAGATCTGTTCGCCCAGGCCAAACGCCGAATTGATCGAAACCTGCGCGTTCACCCCATACGTGCCCAGCGAAGAGGCGAGCTGGTTATCCCCGCCCACGCTACCCGACACCAGATGCTGCGGCCCCGAAAGGATCAGCCGCGCGCCGCCCTCCTGCGTGCCGCGCGCCAGGGTCGAGGTCAGCGTAAGTCCCGGAAAAGCGCCCGCAATAAGCAGTGGCTGCTCGATATCGCCCAGCTTGACGTGGTGCCGTCCCTTGAGACGGGCGACTCGCGCCAGCAGCGGCGCACGCACCCGCGCAGGCAGGCCGGAAACATCGATATCTTCGATAAAGCCGTCAACGACGACAATCCGCAGTGGCCCGCCATCGACCAGTTGCTGCGGCGGAACAGCCGCGCGCACCAGGACATAGCCCGCGCTCGCATAAGCCTGCTCGATCGCGCTCGCGGCCGCGTAAACTTCCGCAAGCGTAACGCGCCGACCCTGCAGCTTCGCAGCGATCGGTGCGGTCACGCCCGCCAGTTCGGGAAAGCCGCCCTCGATCGTGACCGTTCCGGGCGTGATCGCCAGGTTTTCCGATCCCGCAGGTGGCTGCAAACCATCCAGCTTGGGGATGGCAATACCGGTGTTATCGTTCTGTTCGGGCCGCAAAGTCGGCGGCGTAACCGATGCTGGCGCCGTCGCCTGCCCCATTGCCACTTGCGGGCAAACAACCCCGGCCAGGCCCACCAGACAAGACACAGAAATGCCAAGCCCGACGCGAAAATTTCGCGCCGGCGCAACGCCGCCACCAGCTTTGATATGCAAGAAAATGTCCCCCGACTTCCGTCAAGATCGAAGAACCCGCTCCAGCTACAGGCACGCACTTCGATCCCGCATCGAATGCCATACAAAGCCGACGGCACACAAGGGCAAATTCCGCCAAATCAACCCATTGAAACCGCGAAACCTAGTCGCCGGTTTCCAGCGCGTAGAAGTCGACAATCCGCGCCCAGCCTTCCGCCGCCGTCTCGACCCGGTGAAACAGGTTGAGGTCTTCCGCCGCAATCAGGCCCTCTTCGGCAATCGCGTCGAAATTGATCACCCGATCCCAGTAATCGCCGCCAAACAGCAGAATCGGGATCGGCTGCATCTTGCCCGTCTGGATCAACGTCAAAAGTTCAAAGAACTCGTCAAACGTCCCGAATCCACCCGGAAACACCGCAACCGCCCGCGCGCGCAGCAGAAAATGCATCTTCCGCAGCGCGAAATAATGAAACTGAAACGACAGATGCGGCGTGACATACCGATTGGGCGCCTGCTCATGCTGCAGCGTAATATTCAGCCCGATCGTCTCCGCCCCAGCCTCCGCCGCCCCACGATTGGCCGCCTCCATGATCGAAGGCCCCCCGCCCGAACACACGACAAAATGACGCTTGCCCTTATCGAGCCTATTACGCCCAATCACATTCGCCCGCGCCGCCAACGCCCCCAGTTGCCGCGCCTCCTCGTAATACTTCGACTTCGCCACCAGCCGCTCGGCAATCGCCCGCGCCGCCGGCGTAACCGCAGCATCCAGCGTAGCCTGCGCCTGCTCCGGCGCCGGAATCCGCGCCGACCCATACATCACCAGCGTCGAAGCAATCCCCGCCTCGTCCAGCAACATCTCCGCCTTCATCAGCTCAAGCTGAAACCGCACCGGCCGCAATTCCTGCCGCAGCAGGAAATCGGTATCATTATACGCCAACTGATACGCGGGGTCCTGCTGCTGGGGCGACGCATTGGCATGCCCCTCGACAAATTCGGCTTCCTGTTCGGCCTGGTAAAACCGTTGATGTGACAGCGATGCGGAGGGATATGTGGTTTCGTCCATGGCGCTGTCTTTGCGGTATGCGCTGAGATGCGCAAGGGGCGTTTTTAAGGCCTCCGGCGGCCTAGGGCCATTGCCCTAGGAACCCGTTACTGTCTTGCACTGCGCGCTATGTCCACGTTTGCGTCCCGCCGCGCAGCGGCAGCCATTCAAGCCGCTTTGCGGCGGGACGCAAACGCCCGGGCGGCACACAGTTCAGGACGGTAACGGGTTCCTAGGGCCCCTGGCCCTAGGCCGCCGGAGGCCCTTAAACGCCCGCCGGAGGCCCTTCAACGTAACTGACGCTTCTCCAACTTACGCGCCAGCGTCCGTCGATGCATCCCCAGCCGACGCGCAGTTTCCGACACGTTGAAATCGCATTCCACCAATGCTGCGTGGATATACTCCCATTCGGCCGTTTTGATCGAGCTCGCGCGGGGTTCGACCGGCACCGAGGGGTCGCCGGCGGCGCGGCCGAAGGCTTCTTCGATGTCGTCGGTGTTGGCGGGTTTGGCGAGGTAGTGGCTGGCGCCGAGTTTGATCGCTTCGACGGCGGTGGCGATGCTGGCGAAGCCGGTGAGGACGACGATGCGCAGGTCGGGGTTCGCGGCGCGCAGCATGGGGACGCAGGTCAGGCCTGAGGCATTGCCGAGTTTCAGGTCGACTACGGCGTAGTCGAACTGGGTGGTGGTCAGCAGTGTTGCCAGGTCGGCGGGGCTGGCGACGTGGGCGACGGCGTAGCCGCGGCGTTCGAAGCTGCGTTGCAGGGTGCGGGCGAAGGCGGGGTCGTCTTCGACGATGACCAGGCGCGGGGGGGCTGTCATGCGGGGTTTGTCATGCTGAGCGGGATCGACAGGCGCACTTGCGCGCCGCCTTCGTCACGGTTGCGGACGGAGACTTCGCCGCCGAGTTTGCGCACGGCGTTGAAGACGAGGAACAGGCCGAGGCCGCCGCCGGGGCGGCCTTTGGTCGAGGTATAGGGTTGCCCGATGCGGGCGAGCATGTCTTCGGGGAATCCGGGGCCCTGGTCGTTGAAGGTCATGATCAGGTTTTGTGCGGCGATTGTTGCGACGATTTCGACATAGGCGGGCGAGACGTCGAGTGCGTTGTCGATGACGTTGCTGATGACCTGGCGCAGGGCCGGGTCGGATACGATGGGGGCGTCCTGTTCGATCTGGTTGATCAGGCGGACGGCGCCGCTGCTGCGCGCGCTCCATTCGCGGGCGATTTCGCGCACGAAGGCATCGGCGGTGGTGACGCGCGGGTTTTCGCCGCGGGCTTCGCCGGCCGAGAGGAGGATGCCGCTGACGATGGCTTTGCAGCGGGAAAGCTCGGTTTCCATGTCGCGCAAGTCTTCGAGCACGTCTGCGCGCCTGGCGAAAGCCGGGTGCTTGAACCAGTCGCGGACGAGCACGGCCATCGTCGCGAGGGGCGTGCCCAGCTCGTGCGCGGCGCCCGATGCGAGCAGGCCCATGCGCACGATATGGTCTTCTTCGACGGCGCGCTGGCGCATGCGCGCGAGGGCGGCATCGCTGTGGCGCCGGTTGGTATCGATGCGGATGACGAAGAAGACGAGCAGGACCGCGATCAGCACGAAGCTGATATAGCCGCCGGCGAGGTAGAGGTGCAGCGGATCGGCGCGCAGGCGCGGGGGCAGGCCGACGGGGTCGGCGGCGAATGACAGCAGCGTGACCGACAGCACGGCGATGCCGGCGATGATCCAGCTACGGCGCGGGGGCAGCAGGATTGCGCCGATCACGATCTGCAGCAGGAACAGGAATGTAAACGGATTGGTCGTGCCGCCGCTGAGGTACAGTTGCCAGGTCAGCGCGATCACATCGAGCATCAGCGCGGCGACCAGCTCGACATAGCTGAACCCGTCGCGGCCGCGCGCCATGACCATCGTTCCGGCATTGACGAGCGCGAGCAGGACCGGGATCGCGACCAGCCCCCGCAGCGGCAGCGCAATCCCGAGCACCTGGCTGGCAAACCAGATCGTCACCAGTTGACCGACGACCGCCATCCAGCGCAACTGGATCAGCAGCGCCATATTGCGCGCGCTGGCGGCCGGATAGACCGGCGGGGATGATACGGGATCGGACGCCATTATGCGCGGCGCATTACCATGACTGCCCCGCCCAGCGCCATCAGTCCGAGCACGAACCAGGTCAGCGCATAACCGAGGTGGTTGTTGGGGAAGGCAATGATGGTCAGGCCGGCGACCGGGCCAGGGGTTGCGGGGGTTTGCGCCCAGCTATCGATGAACAGGCGCGGATCGACCGGGATCCCGCGCCGCGCCGCGATCGCGGCGATGTCGCGCGAATACCAGCGATCCTGCGCCGGGCGGTTTGCGCGCAGAAGGGTGCCCTTCGGCTCGGTCGGGCGCAACAGGCCCTCGACATGCACCGGGCCATTGGGGACTGCCTGTTGTGCGGGTCCGATCCGGCTGCCTTCGGGCAGGAAACCGCGATTGATCATCACCGTGCCGCCGCGATCGCTGACCAGCGGGACGAGTTCCCAATAGCCTGTGCCCAGCACCGATGTGCCGGTGACCAGCGTCGTCGCGCCGGGCAGGAAATGCCCGGTCACGGCGAGGCGATGATATATCAGCGGCGCCAGGTCCCCCGCCGGCAGCGCGGCGGGATCGATCGGCGCGGCATGAACCGCGCGATCGGTCTGCGCAATCAGGCGAGTCTTCCACGCCAGCCGCTGCACCTGCCACGCGCCCAGTGCCGCGAAAGCGACGGCCAGCACCAGCAGAACCAGTGCGATTCCGCCATGCTTTCGTCGGCGCGGGGTCTTCAGGGCTGCTCATTCATGGAGGGCATCGGCATCATGTTGTGGTTGAGGTGATACATCACCCACAGCGATCCCGACAGCACGATACCCACGACGATCAGCGTGAACACGAGCGCGAGGAAATTCCATCCGCCCTGCGACTTGGTGTTCATGTGCAGGAAGAAAACCATGTGAACGCCGATCTGCGCCACGGCGAACGCGGCAATAACCAGCGCGGTGATCACCTTGTCGCCGAGCACGCCCGACATCACCAGCCAGAACGGGATCGCGGTCAGCACGACCGATAGCGCGAACCCGATGCCGTAATGCGCGAGCGAGAAATGCGGCACATCGTCATGCACATCCGCGGCGGGGTGCAGGGCGGCGGGCTCGTGCGGTTCAGTATGCGCAGCGCTCATCGCAGGGTTCCCAGCAGATAGACAAAGGTGAAGACACCGATCCAGATGACATCGAGAAAGTGCCAGAACAGCGACAAACACAGCAGTCGGCGCTTGTTCGCCTCGGTCAGCCCGTGGACGCCCAGTTGCACAACGAGCGTGAAAAGCCAGACCAGTCCCATGGTCACATGCAGCCCGTGCGTGCCGACCAGGGTGAAGAACGACGACAGGAATGCGCTGCGTTGCGGCGTGGCGCCTTCACCGATCAGATGCGTGAATTCATACATCTCGATCGACAGGAACGCCGCGCCGAACAATGCGGTCAGCAGCAACCAGGCCTGCACTTCGCGCACTTTGCCGCGCTGCATGCCGATCATCGCAAAGCCGTATGTCATCGACGAACACAGCAGCATCGCGGTGTTCATCGCCACCAGCGGCAGTTCGAACACGTCTTTCGGCCCCGGCCCCGCCGCATAGCTGCTACCCAGCACGCCGAATGTGGCGAACAGGATCGCAAAGATCAGGCAGTCGCTCATCAGGTAGATCCAGAAGCCGAGCAGCGTGCTGCCGCCATCCGGATGGTCGTGCTCGTCGAGCGCGTAGAACTGCGCGGTCAGGTCGGGCGTGCCATCGGCAGCGCCAGTTGCAGGAGTGGCGGTCATTATACGGCGCTCCCTTCGATCAGGGCCAGTTGCCGGGCGCGCTTGTCCTCGGTCGCGGCAACGGCCTCGGCCGTGATATGGTACGACCGGTCATAGATGAACGTGTGCCCGATCGCGGTCACGAACAGCGCGATCAACCCGCCGATCGCCATCCACCAGATGTGCCAGATCATCGCGAAGCCGAACACCAGGCTGATCCCTGCGAGAAACAGGCCGGCGGGCGTATTCCGGGGCATGTGGATCGGGCGAAACCCTGTGGCCGGGCGCGGCACGGCGTTGCGCTTCATCTCGTCCCATGCGTCGAGATCGTGAACGATCGGCGTGAACGCAAAGTTGTATTCCGGCGGTGGCGAGCTCGTCGCCCATTCCAGCGTACGCCCGCCCCATGGATCGCCGCTCTCGTCGCGCAGGCTTTCACGGCGCAGGATCGACACGCCGATCTGGATCAGCATCGCCAGGATGCCGACCGCGATCAGCGCCGCGCCGCATGCCGCAACGATGAAGAACGGTTGCAGGCTGGCATCGTCGAACACGCGCATCCGGCGGGTCACGCCCATCAGGCCCATGACATACAGCGGCGTGAACGCCAGCCAGAACCCGGGGATCCAGCACCAGAAGCTGACCAGCCCCCAGAACCGGTCGAGCTTGAACCCGAACGCCTTTGGCCACCAGAAATTGATCGCGGCAAACACCCCGAACAGCACGCCGCCGATGATCACGTTATGAAAATGCGCGACCAGGAACAGCGAATTGTGCAGCACGAAATCGGCCGGCGGCACCGCGAGCATGACCCCGGTCATCCCGCCGATCACGAAGGTCAGCATGAACGCCAGCGTCCACATCATCGGCAATTCGAACCGGATGCGGCCATGGTACATCGTGAACAGCCAGTTGAACATTTTCGCGCCCGTCGGGATCGAAATGATCATCGTCGTGATGCCGAAGAAGCTGTTTACGCTCGCGCCCGAACCCATCGTGAAGAAGTGATGCAACCACACGATATACGACAGGATCGTGATCACGACCGTCGCATAGACCATCGAGGTATAGCCAAACAGCCGCTTGGCGCTGAACGTCGAAGTCACTTCGGAATACACGCCGAAGATCGGCAGGATCAGGATGTAGACCTCGGGATGGCCCCAGATCCAGATCAGGTTGACGTACATCATCGCATTCCCACCAAGCTCGTTGGTGAAGAAATCGGTGCCGACATAGCGATCGAGGCTGAGCAGTGAGAGCACCGCGGTCAGCACCGGAAACGATGCGACGATCAGCACGTTGGTGCACAGCGAAGTCCAGGTGAAGATCGGCATGCGCATCATCGTCATGCCCGGCGCACGCATCTTGATGATCGTCGCGATCAGGTTGATGCCCGATAAAGTCGTGCCCACACCCGCGATCTGCAGCGACCAGATATAATAATCGACCCCGACCCCCGGACTGTACGCCAGCCCCGAAAGCGGCGGATAAGCGAGCCAGCCGGTCATCGCGAATTCGCCGACGAACAGCGACGCCATGACCAGCACCGCGCCCGATGCCGTCATCCAGAAACTGAAATTGTTCAGGAACGGAAAGCTGACATCGCGCGCGCCGATCTGCAGCGGGACGACAAAGTTCATCAACCCGGTGATGAACGGCATCGCCACGAAAAAGATCATGATCACGCCGTGCGCGGTAAACACCTGGTCATAATGGTGCGCCGGAAACGGCCCGTCGTTGCCATTGAACGCCACCGCCTGTTGCAGGCGCATCATGATCGCGTCGGAAAATCCGCGCAGGAACATGACGAGGCCCAGCACCATGTACATCACGCCGATCTTCTTGTGATCGACGCTGGTGAACCATTCGCGCCACAGGTAGCCCCACACGCGAAAATACGTCAGCACCGCGAGCAGCGCCAGGCCGCCGAGCGCCACGACAATGAACGTGCCGACCACGACCGGTTCGTGAAGCGGCAGCGCGTCGAGCGTCAGGCGACCGAGCAGTGGCGACCAGGGTTGGTCAGAAATAGCCATTGGATCAGGATCCGATTATCAGGAAAGAGGACGCGCAAGCGCGTAACTGTCGCGCGCCACGGCGGCGCGAAGAGGGCGGGTTTCACCGCACCATTCGCGCACGAAATGGCGCAAGGTGGCATCGGCCAGGCCCGGAACGACGCTGGCCACATGTTCGTGGCCTTGCGCGTCATGACTTACCGCGGCGACGTTCAACTGCCCGGATTTGCCGGTGCCGCCGCGCGCGTCGATCGCGGCCATCGCGCCGCTGCACATCTGCCCCGGGCGCACGCACATATTGACGACCGCATCGAACAGGCGCGGCGCAACCCCGGCGTAATGGCTGACGGGCACGGCAATGCTCGGCTTGTCGAGCTGCATATACATCGCGCGGTCGAGCGGAGCCGGCGCCTTTTTCACGCCCTGGATCCAGGCCGCATAGGCCTGGGGCGAAACGCTGTGCACGTCGAAATGCATCTGGCTGAACCCGGCGCCGCTGTAATTGGACGAAATGCCGCGGAACGTGCCGGTCTTGTTGAACACCGCGTTCATCGGCGTTTCCATGCCCGGCATCGCGTAGATCTGCCCGGCGAGCGCAGGGATATAGAACGAATTCATCACGCTCGACGAGGTGATGTGAAACCGCACCGGGCGCCCGACCGGCAGGACCAGGTCGTTGACCGTGGCCACGTTCTGGCCCGGATAGATAAACAGCCATTTCCAGTCGAGCGCGACGACATCGACATCGATCGGCGTCATCCCCGGCGTGCCGGCCGTGATAGGATGCGTCGCATCGATCCGGTCCAGCGCACGATAAGGATCGAGCAGATGCGTCGCCAGCCAGGTCAGCGACCCCAGCGCGATCACGATCAACAGCGGCGCCGACCAGATCACCAGCTCGAGCTTGGTCGAATGCTCCCAGTCGGGCGAATACGTCGCATCGGTGTTGGTCGCGCGATACCGCCACGCAAACAGCACCGTCAGCGCCATGACCGGCAGTATGATCAGCAGCAGCAGGCCGGTTGAAATGAAGATCAGGTTGGCCTGCTGGCGCGCAATGTCGCCCGCAGGGTTCAGCACGATCGCATTGCAGCCCGACAGCAGCGCGGCAAGCGCTGCGATCGTGCCGCAACGCACGGCGCCAGCCATCCGATTGCCGGATGGCAGGCGATAAATAGGGGTGTTTCGACGCATGGTTGGCACCATACCCCCATTGTCGACGCTACGCGATTGGACAAATTGTCTCAGCACGAATTGGCGATTGTGGCACTTGACGACGGCCGAATCTGGGCGGTTAATAAGGAACAAGATGGCCCGCGATCGCATTTTATCAGACTCGGGCCCGGTTATGACAGACGTGGAGTGATTAGCGATGACGTCCCAGGGATATCAGATCCTGGCCCGGATGCAGTCGGGCCAACCCGGACCATCGGGCGGCAGCGGCGGTGGCGCAAGCCTGGGCCACGACGACGTCAGCCTGAGCGATATCGCCATCGGCGTGATCATCGGGCGAACCTCCGAATTCTTTGATTTCTTTGTCTATGCCATCGCGTCGGTGCTGGTTTTCCCCAAGCTGGTGTTCCCCTGGCTGCCCCAGCTCGAAGGCACGCTCGCCTCGTTTGCCGTGTTTTCGCTGGCGTTCCTGGCGCGGCCGGTCGGGTCGATCTGGTTCTCCACGCTCGACCGCGCATTCGGCCGCGGGTTCAAACTGACCGTCGCGCTCGTGCTGCTCGGCGGGTCGACCGCAGCGGTCGCGTTCATGCCCGGCTACGCCACGATCGGCATCGGATCGGTCGCGCTGCTCGCGCTGTTCCGCCTCGGCCAGGGCTTTGCCCAAGGGGGCACCTGGGACGGATTGCCGACTCTGCTCGCGCTGAACGCACCCGAAGGCCGCCGCGGCTGGTACGCGATGATCCCGCAACTGGGCGCGCCTCTCGGCCTGATCATCGCCAGCCTGCTGTTCGCATTCTTCACCTCGTCGCTGAATTCCGAAGATTTCCTCGACTGGGGCTGGCGTTATCCATTCTTCGTCGCCTTCGCGATCAACGTCGTCGCGCTGTTTGCCCGCCTGCGCATCGTCGAATCGGCCGCGATCGGCAAAATGTACGAAAAGCTCGAACTGACCGCAGAACGCCCGCTGCGCACCCTGACCACCCAGTGGCGCACCGTCGTCATGGGCGCATTTGCCCCGCTCGCCAGCTTCGCCCTGTTCCACATGGTCACCGTATTCCCACTGTCGTGGGTCTATATCTACGGCCTCGAATCGCCAACGCGCTTCCTCCTGATCGAGGCCGGCGCCGCCGTCGCAGGCGTCATCGCGATGATCGCCTCGGGCCAGCTCGCCGACCAGTTCGGACGCCGCACCCTGCTCGGCGCAACCGCCGCCGTCACCGCCGTGTTCAGCGGCTTTGCCCCGCAATTGCTGTCGCTCGGTATCACCGGCGAAGTCGTGTTCATGATCGCCGGCTTCATCCTGCTCGGCCTGTGCTTCGGCCAGGCATCCGGCGTGCTCGCCAGCGAATTCCCGCTGCGCCATCGCTACACCGGCGCCGCGCTGACCAACGACCTCGCCTGGCTGTTCGGCGCAGGCTTCGCCCCGCTGGTCGCACTCTGGGCCTCGGCGCATTTCGGCCTGCTCGCCTCGGGCGCCTACTTGCTGTCGGGCGCACTTGCGACGCTGATCGCACTGTGGGCCAATCGCGAACTGGCGCAGGGGCAGTAGGGCCTCCGGCGGCCTAGGGCCATTGCCCTAGGAACCCGTTACCGTCTTGCACTGCGCGCTGATTATGCATTGCGTCCCGTCGCGTAGCGGCAGCTTTACAGCCGCTTTGCGGCGGGACGCAGGGGCATGGGCAACATGCAAATCAAGACGGTAACGGGATCCAAGGGCCCCCGGCCCTTGGCCGCCGGAGGCACCCTTATGGCCTGGCCAGCTCCGCGCGCGCAGCCGCAATGTCCGGCGCCAGACGCGGATCGGCCAGCAACGCCTTCGCCGTCAACACGCCCAGCACATGCCCAGCCTCGATGTCGCTGGCAAAATGCACCGCGCAGATCTGCCGGCTATACCCAAACTCCTCCGCCCGCGCGAAAATAGCCCCGCGCTGCGCCGGCATCAGATCGCCCAGCACCCACGCCGTGCTCCACGCAAATGTCGAATGCCCACTCGGATACGACCGATCCGCGCTCTTGTTCGTCGCGCTGCCATTCCCACAATGCACCAGCGCAGGATCAACCGCATAAGGCCGCGGCCGCCGAAAATGCTTCTTCGCAATATCGACCACAGCCTCAGCCTCGCCATTGACCTCCGCCAGCAAATGCGCAGTCGCCGGCAATTTCGCCAGATCGCGCTCCGTCGCCGCATTGAACGCATGCGGCGTCTCATCTTCACCGTCCGCCAGCGCCTGAGCCTTGCGATCCGCCGAAGCCAATTTCGCAAACGCCACGATCGCCGCCATCTCGGCCTTTTCCTCGATGGACCCAACCACCGGCGGCGCAGGCAGCACCCGCTCAGGCGCAAACACCTGAGGATCAAGCCAGCGCAAGGTCTTGCCCGGTTTCTCGGGGGCCGGATCGGCATGGGCCACGCCGCAAGCAAGCATGCTGATCAGGGCAGAAACGCAAAATACAGTAGAACGGGCTGGCATCGATTTACCCCGACACGATCAGCGGACGACCCGGTCCGCGCGGTTGTGACCGGCTATGGTGGCTGCGTGACAGAGCGGTGACAAGCGCGGGGGGCCGGGGTGGACATTGCAAATTGAGAATTCAGGGCCTCCGGCGGCCAAGGGCCAGGGGCCCTTGGATCCCGTTGTCGTCTTGCACTGCGCGCTGACTATGCGTTTGCTTTCGCACCATAGCGGCAGGCAATTCAGCCGCTTTGCGGCGGGGTGCGACGGCATCGATAACGCGCAGTTCGAGCCTGCTACGGGATACAAGGGCAAAGCCCAAAGGAGCTGCCATAAAATCATCGTCGCCCCGGACTTGATCCGGGGCCCCGCTGCCTTTCTGTTCAGACGCCGCGCTCGAGGCACCCACGCAAAGAAAGGCGGGGTCCCGGATCAAGTCCCATAGGCGCTAAGTTAAACCAAAATCCCCCACATCCGCTCGTGCTGAGCTTGTCGAAGCATGCGCGCGACGCCAGTTCTGGGCGCCCGGTCCAGGCGTTGGGCTGGCCTCAGCGCGCATCCTTCGACGGGCTCAGGATGAGCGAGGATTGGAATGTGAGACATTGCGACCATAACTTAGCGCCTATGGGATCAAGTCCGGGACGACGAAATGGGTTATGTTGGCGAATACAGGCCAAGGCCCATTTGCTGCGCGCCAACCCTACGTTTCATCCCGCCGCGAAGCGGCAGCCATTCCAACCACTTCACGGCAGGACACAACGGCCCGGTGACATACAGGTCAAGAAGGTAACGGGATCCAAGGGCCCCTGGCCCTTGGCCGCCGGAGGCCCTTAAACAGCAGCCGGAAACGCAATCCGCACTTCCAACCCCGGCCCACCATCCCCCAAATCCAACCGCCCCTGATGAAACCGCACAATCGCCTGAGCAATCGACAACCCCAGCCCGCTCCCCCGCCGCCCAGACGCCGCGCTCCCGCGTTCGAACGGCCGCAGGACGCGGGCGCAATCGGCACCAGGCAGGCCCGGGCCATCGTCACGCAGGACCAGCTCGGCGTGATCGCCGATGCGCTGGAGGGACAGGCGGGCGTGGGTACCCACCGGGGTGTGGGTTGCGACGTTTTCCAACAGGTTAACCAGTAGTTGCGTGATCAGGCCAGCGTCGCCGTGGATCGAAACAGGGGTCAGGGGGCCGGTGGTCAGGGTGCTCCCGGCGTCGGCTATGACCGGCTCCATGGTTTCGCAAACGTCTTCGACCAGGGCATCCAAAGACAGCGCGACCATGGCGCCGCCGTGGCGGCCGCCTTCGATTTCGGCGAGGCGGAGGAGGGCGTCGAAGATGGTGATGATGCTGGCGCATTCGCGCTCCGCGGCGGCGCGGGCGTCATCGCCGGCGCCGGTCAGGAGGGTGCTCAGGCGGGTCAGGGGCGTGCGCAGGTCGTGGGCGAGTGCGCTGGCGAAGTGGCGTTGGGTTTCGGCCATGCTTTCCATGCGGTCGAGCATGCGGTTGAGGCTTTGCGCCTGGCGCGCGAACATGCCGTCGAGGCCGGCCATTGGCACGCGCTGCGACAGGTCGCCGGCGGCTGCGATGGCATCGGCGGTGGCGCCGGTTGCGGCCAGGCGGCGCGCGGTCAGGTGGGCCAGGTACCAGGTTGCGCCGAGGCCTGCGGTCAGCGCGGCGAAGAACGCGCCGATCACCAGATGCGGCAGCAGCGCGCGCAGGCCGGCTGCGGCTTCACTGTGCTGGACGATTACGAACAGCGATCCATCTGGCAGTTTTGCGGACAGTGCGCGGCCGCTTTGCCAGGTGCGGCCGCCGCCGAGGAATACGACATCGGACAGGCCTGGCCGGGGGCGTACTTGGAGGCGCCCGGCGATGATATGCCCGCCGGGGTCGAACAGGCTGTAGGTGCGCTCGCTGGTGATTTTTCGCGCCTGCCAGTCGCGGATGCGCGCGGCGACTTCGCCGGTGGTCGCTGCGCGGTCTCCGGACGATGTCGGAATACGCAGGAATTTACCCTCGTGGTAAACCAGATCGCCATCGATATGCAGCGCTACGGTGCGCTCGGCGGCGACGAATACGAGCGTGCCCATCGCCAGCATGGCCAGCGCGAATACGCCACCGATCAGGAAAAATATGCGCCCTGCGCCTGGCCCCGAACTAGGCCAGCGCGTTGGCGCAGCGGCAATCACCGGCACGCGCCAGCGAGCAGCACATAGCCTTCGCCGCGGCGCGTCAGGATCGGATCGACGCCCAGTTCCTGCAGCCGCGAGCGCAGCCGGCTCATATTGCTTTCGACGATATTGGTGCCGGGGCTGAAGCTGTAGCCCCAGACGTGTTCGAGCAGCATGTCGCGCGTTACAAGCCGATCGGGATGGAGCATCATGTGCGCGAGCAGCGAGTAGAGCTTGCGGTTGAGCTCGACCGAGGCGGTGCCGAAACACGCGGCATGGCGGCTGGGGTCAAGGCGTAGCCGGCCGACGCTGGGCACGCTGGGTTCGCCCTGGCCGCGTTGCGGGGTGCGGCGCGCGATGGCGTTCACCCGCGCGACCAGTTCGGCCATGTGAAACGGTTTGGCCAGGTAATCGTCCGCTCCCGATTCGAGGCCTTCGATGCGATCCTTGACCGACCCCAGCGCGCTGAGCATCAGCACCGGCGGCACCGGGCCATGCCGCCGCCAGGTGCGCAGCAGATCGATCCCATTGCCATCGGGCAGCAACCGGTCGAGCACGACGCCATCGAACTCGACCGCGCGCCCACGTTCAAGCGCCTGCGTTGCATTGACCGCCAGCGTCGTATCAATCCCCGCCGCGCCGAGACCATTGACGATATGCCCGGCAATCACCGGATCGTCCTCCACCACCAGACAATGCACCATCGTTCTCCGCCAGATCAGCGGCGGTTTTACGACACCAGCAAGACGGTGATGTTACAAACCCAGAATGATGTCCGCCGCCGCGTCCAGATCGGCGACGACAGGAAACCCCGCGGCACGCGCCGCTGCAACAGAGCCCGCGCCATGCCCCGTGGTAACCAGAATGCCCCGCCCGCCAAAGGCCGGTGCCATCCCCGCATCGGACATCTTGTCGCCGATGATCCACGCGCCCTGGATGTCCAACCCCAGCGCGCGCTGCGCAGTGAGCGCCAGGCCCGGCGCAGGCTTGCGGCAATCGCAACCGTCGCAATCGGCGTGCGGGCAAATATACCACCCTGCGATCGGCACACCCGCCTCTGCGAGCAATTCCGCCACGCGCGCATTGACCCGCTCGGCTGCCGCCAGATCGAAATACCCACGCGCAATGCCCGACTGGTTGGTCAGCACGACCAGCACAAACCCCGCCGCGCTCAGCCGCGACAGCCCGGCGACCGCGCCATGCTCCAGCGCGACCAGCCCGGGATCGGACAGATACTCGCGCTCGACAATGATCGTGCCGTCGCGATCGAGAAACACGACACCGGTCATCGAGCCAGCATCTCCTGCACAGTCGCAACCACGAGATCGACCGTGATTGCGCCCATGCCCGCCATTTCGTGAATCACCCGGTGGCGCGTGCCATAAGGGTGCCATTGCCGGGGCCGGTTCAAATTGCCGAACAGCCCGAGCACTTGGGTGCCGCCCGCCGCAGCGAGATGCAGCGGCCCGCTGTCATGCCCGATGAACAGCGCCGCGCCGCCCAGCGCCGCACCTGATTCGCGCGGGCTCAATGCCCCGCACAGATTGGCCACCGGCCCCGGCCAGCGCGACAGCACCGCGCCGGATCGCTCGAAATCGTCCTGCGCACCGACCGCAACCAAGCCCAACCCGCCATGCGTCTGCGCCAGACGGTCGATCAGCGCCTGCCAATTGGCATCGCCCCAATCCTTCGACGCATCCTTGCCGCCCATATTGATACCAAGGAATGCCCGGCCCCCGAGCGGCGCCAGCGCCGCAGCGGCCCGCACGCGCTCATCGGCGGTAAAGCGCAGATCCCAATTGGCAGGATCAGCGAGATCGATCGGCCCAAGCGCTGCCAGCGCGCGTGCCAGGCGTTCCGCCTCCGGCTCCATGCCGTCCGGCGTTTCGCGGCAGGCCTGCACGTCGTCGTCGAGCGGCACACCGATGATCGTGCGCAACCCGCACAGCCGAAAAAACACCTGGTCGCGCAAAGCAGCACGGCGCCCGCGTGGCGCGGCGAGATAGATCAGCGTGCGCGCACCGGTGGCCCGGATCGTCCGGCGCAGTGCCCACAACCGCCGCAACGACCGCGACCCGACCGGATAGTCGATCGCCCCGTCGATAAACCCGCCAGGCCCCAGAATGATCTCGAGCGCGGCGGCCTTGCTCGAAACCGGGATATTGGTAACCGCGATCTTGCGCACGCCGGGATACGCGCGCTCGATCGCGTAAAAGCACGGCAGCGCCACGACCGTATCGCCCAGGCTGCCCAGCCGGTAGATCAGGATGGGCGGCTGGCTCACCGATACTGGTCTTCTCGCGCCATGTACTGCGCAACATAATCGCTAATGCCGTCTTCGAGCGAGGCGAACGGCGCGTTCAGGCCCGCGTCGTGGAATTTCGTCATATCGGCCTGGGTAAAGTACTGATACCGATCACGAATGGCCTCCGGCATATCGATGAATTCGACTTTGGCTTCGGCATTCATCACCCGGCCCAGCGCCTTGGCGATATCGAGGAACGACCGCGCCGCGCCCGATCCGACATTGAAAATGCCGCTCGTCTTCGGGTTTTCGAGCAGCCAGGTCACCGCGCGCGTGCAGTCCTTCACATAAACGAAATCGCGCCGCTGATCGCCATCGCCAATGCCGTCGCGATACGATTTGAACAGGCGCACCGTGCCGCCGGCGCGGATCTGCGTAAACAGTTTGCAGGCGACCGACATCTGGTCGTCCTTGTGGTATTCGTTCGGCCCGTAAACGTTGAAGAATTTGAGGCCGGCCCATTGCGGCGGCGTCGGCTTGCCATCGGCGATACGGCGCGCGAAAATCACGTCGGTCGCCTGCTTGCTCCAGCCATAGGCGTTGAGCGGCCGCAGCTTCATCAGCGCATCGAGGTCATCGGCATCGGTAAACCCCGTTTCGATCCCGCCATACGTCGCCGCCGACGAGGCATACAGAAACGGCACCTGGTGCAACGCGCACCAATCCCACAGTCGCACGGTGAAATTGATATTGTTTTCAACCAGCTTGTCGACATCGCGCTCGGTCGTCGCCGAAATCGCGCCCATGTGGATCACTGCGGTCACATCGCCGGCATTGGCATTCAGCCATTCGCCCAGGTCTTCAGGACGGACAAACGCGTCGATCTTGCGCTTTGCCAGATTGCGCCAGCGTTCGTCGGTACCGAACCAGTCGCACACGACAATCGGCCCGGCGCCCCTCGCTTCCAGATCCGCAACGAGATTCGACCCGATGAAGCCTGCAGCCCCGGTAACAACGATCACGATGCATTCTCACGGCTTCTGGCGATGATATTGCTCGTGCTGCGCCCCGGCACGAGGTCGAACAGGACGACTTTGCCGCCACGCCGTTCGAGGATGTCATGCCCGACGACCTGTTCGACCGTGTAGTCCGATCCCTTGACCAGCACGTCGGGATCGAGCGCCGCGATCAGATCGTAAGGCGTGTCCTCGTCGAACACGACCGCCGCATCGACAAAGCCAAACGCGCCGATCACTTGCGCGCGGTCGTCTTCGGTGTTGATCGGCCGGCTGGGGCCTTTCAGCCGCTTGGTAGACGCGTCCGAATTGATCCCGACGATCAGGCGATCGCACTGCGCACGCGCGAATTCCAGAATACGGACATGGCCGACATGCAGAATGTCGAAACAGCCATTGGTAAACCCGACGGTCAGCCCGTCGCGTTCCCACTGGCGGCGCATCGTGACCGCGCGCTCGGCCGAAACCAGTTTCAATTCGCTCGACGACAGGCCGACCCGGCTCATCCGCACGAGTTCATCGCCAAGCTCCGAACGATTGACCGTCGCAGTGCCCTGCTTGCCAACAACGATACCCGCAGCGGCATTGGCAACGCCCGTGGCCGCAGGCAGCGCCATCCCCGCGCCCAGGCACAGCGCGATCGTCGCGACCACGGTATCGCCCGCGCCGACGACATCGAAAACTTCACGCGCACTGGCACCCAGATGCGTGACCGCCCCGTCGCTTTCGACCAGGGTCATCCCCGCTTCCGAACGCGTCACCAGCATAGCGCCAACATCGGCAGCGATCATCGCATCGCGCGCGGCGGCGGCGGCGCTGGCGTCATCGCGGACTTCGATCCCGGTCGCTTCGAACACTTCCTTGGCATTGGGAGTCAGCACCGTGGCGCCGGCATAGCGCACCAGCGTGCGGCTTTTGGGGTCGACCACCACCGGCACACCGGCCGCGCGGGCGCTGGCGATCGTGCCGCCGATTACGCGATCGGTGAGCACGCCCTTGGCATAGTCGGACAGGACCACGACATCGTGATCGGCGATCAGCGCCGCGACATGCGCCAGGATCGCGTCTTCGGCACCATGGGCAATCGCGACCGCATTCTCGCGGTCGGCGCGCAGCAGGTGATGCCCTTGCGCGACGAAGCGGATTTTCTCGATCGTCGGCCGCGAGGCGTCGATCACCAGTTCGGGAATGACCGATGCGCCATCCTCGATCAGCCCGGCCAGTTCGCGCCCGGTCGGGTCATCGCCGACCACGCCGATGATCGTGCACCGTCCGCCCAGCGCCGCGACATTGCGCGCGACGTTGGCCGCGCCGCCGGGCACATTGCTGGTGCGCGTCATCTGGATGATCGGAACCGGGCTTTCGGGCGAAATGCGTTTCACATCGCCGAAAATGAACCGGTCCAGCATGATGTCGCCGATGCACAGCACCCGAACGCGTTCAAACGCAGGAAGTTCGCTCAACACCGTGTCTCCATTTTAGCGGGCGTCATGCGGGCCTGGTCAGCGCATGATTTTGATCATGCGCGGCAAGATCGCCACATTCAATCAGCGGAACAAGCCCCGTCACGATATGATAAAGCGATGAAGCAGGCACCGGCTCGATCACCGGCGCGCCGCGATCATCGATCCAGTCGCTCCACAACCCGGCAACCGGCACTGCCATGAACGCGCCGAGCACGTCGGCGCTTTGCGCGGCGGCTGCCAGCGCAGCGCCCTGTTGCGCAGCCGTCAACGGCCCGTCTTTTGCTGTGCCCAGCACGATCATCGTGCGCAACCGCTCGGTCGTCGCCCACAGCCGGGCGCGGCCGTCGATCACTTTTCCACGCGCATCGACCGCAAAAATCACGCGCCCGTCGCGCACGCCGAACCGGTTGCCGAAATCGGCCAGTTTGCGAACCGCCGCGCGGTGATCCCCGCCCAGCCGGACCATGCAGGCATCGAGCAGATAGGCCCATTCGAACTGGTGCCCGGGTTCGCGAATATGCCCGTTCGCGGCTTCGAACTGCCAGTCGCCATCATAGAATTCGCCGATCGCGCCGGTTGCAGGATCGATCATCCGAGTGCGCGCCAGGTCGACGATCGCACGCGCCGTGGTCGCAAACAGCCCCTCATGACCGAGATCAATCCACGCCAACATCGCTTCGAGCAGATGCATGTGCGGGTTCGATCGCAAGGGCAGGACGCGCGTCGCGGCTTCCTCGAAACCCGCATCCGGATGCGACAGCCGCGCATGCAGATTGGCCAGCAGGGTATGCGCCTCGATCCGCAACGCATCGGGCCGATCGAGCACGCCATAGGCCGCCGCCAGCGCGAAAATGACAAACGCCTGGTCATAGATATCGACCGTGTCCGACACCGGCACCCCGCGTACATCGACCGAGGCGCGGAAAAACCCGTCGTCGCGGCGATAATGGGCGAGCATGAAATCGAGTCCGAGCCGCACGCCGCTTTCCCAGTCGCCGGTCCAGCCCAGTCGGCCCGCTTCGGCATAGACGAAAATCTGGCGCGCCTGCACGCGCAGCCGCTTGGGCCCGGGCATGGCCGACCCGTCCTGGCCCAATTTGTCGAACCACCCGCCGTGGTCACGATCGGCGCCATGTTCGAGCCAGAAAGGCAGAGCCGCATCGAACAGCCAGTGCCGCGCCCATGTGCCGCGTTCGGCGAAATCAGGGCTGCGCACTGCAGAATTCATTCGGACGTCGCTCGCTGTGGACAGGTATACGGGGACAGTCAGCCGCCGTTAGCCGCTATTTCGCAGGCGCACAACAATCGGCTGGGCCCGCACATGGTTTTCAAAGCGAAGGCGCGTCCGGCTCCTTGTGTCCGCTGATCGCGTCGCCATCCCCCCGGCGCAACATCGCAAACACCCCCGCCGAAACGATCGAAATCACCCCCAGGATGACAAATGCATGGTGCACGCTGCCCAGCATTTCGGCGCGCTCGTTGTTGCGCGAGCTGACAAAGCCCGCAGTCACCAGCCCGGCTGTGGCCACGCCAAAGCTCATCGCCAACTGCTGAAACGTGCTGGCAAACGCGCTCGCGCGGCTGGTGCGCCCCTCGGGAACATCGGCATAAGCGAGCGTGTTGATCGCGGTGAACTGGGCCGAAGTCAGAATGCCATAGACCATCGCCTGGACCACGATCACCCACACCGGCGTGGCCGGCCCGATCAGCGCAAACAGCATCAACACACCGCCCATCGCGACGGTGTTGCCGATCAGCATCGTGCGATAGCCCAGCAGCCGGAGCTCATAGCGGACAAGCGCCTTGCTCGTCATCGCGCCGATCGCCTGCGGCATGAACAGCAGCCCGGAATGCAGCGGCGAATACCCGAGCCCGGTCTGATACAGCAGGGGCAGCAGGAACGGCGCGCCGCCCGCGCCCAGCCGGGTGATGAACCCGCCCGAAACCGAGGCTGCAAATGTGCGAAAGCGCAGCAGGTCCATATCGAGCAGCGGATGCTCCCGCTTGCGCGCATGAAACCAGTACATCGCCAGCAGCGCCAGCGCGATCGACCCCGCGATCACCACCACGCGCCCGCCGGCGTGATGTTCGCCAAACACTTCCAGCGTCCACGACAGCAGCGCGATCCCGCTGCCAAACCACACCAGCCCCAGCCAGTCGAGTGGCGGCGTATTGTCCCCGCGATAATCGGGCAACCGCGTGCTGACCAGCGCCAGGCCAAGCAGCCCGATCGGGATATTCAGAAAAAAGATGTCTTCCCAACGTGCCACGCTGATGATGAACCCGCCCAATGCCGGACCAACCAGCGGCCCGACAAGCATCGGGATCGCGACAAAACTCATCGCCTTGACCAGTTCGGCCTTGGGAAACGTGCGCACCAGCACCAGCCGCCCGACCGGCACCATCATCGCCCCGCCCATGCCCTGGATAATGCGGCACACGACCAGCATCAGCACCGAATGGCACAGCCCGCACAGCACCGACCCGAGCGTAAACAGCATGATCGCCGCGCTGAACACCCGCCGCGTGCCGAACCGGTCCGCGACCCAGCCGCTGGCCGGGATAAACACCGCCAGGCTGAGCGCATAGCTCGCCAGCACCGATTTCATGTTCAATTCGGGCTCACCCAGCGCGCGCGCCATCGTCGGCACCGCGGTGTTGAGCACAGTCGAATCAAGCGATTCCATCAGGAACGCGATCGCCACCACCCACGGCAGCAGACGTTTCGATATCGATGGCGTGGCCACCATCGGTTCGGCGGTAACGAATTCGGGCAATGGGCTGACCTTGTGGCCTCAGGTGCATCGGAGAACGTACGATTAGAGGTGCCCTTAACAAGGCCCTGTTATTTAACAAGTTCCGCTCGTCCTGAGCCTGTCGAAGGATGCGCGCCACGTTTGATCCAGACGCCGATTGGGCTGGCGTTGGCGCGCATCCTTCAACGGGGCTCAGGCTGAGCGTATCTATCTGAATTTACATACCATATTGAAAAAGTGGCAGTCAGAGCCTTCGCTCAATCCATCAGCTTTTCCTGCAGATACGTCATCGTCAGCGCGGTCGTATGCGCCGCCTGTTTCAGGTCGGCGCCAGCACCATGCCCACCTTCGGTGTTTTCATAATACAGCACGTGATCGCCGAATTCCTCCAGCCGCGCGGCGAATTTGCGTGCGTGCTGCGGGCCGACGCGGTCATCCTTGGTCGTGGTGAACACGAATGGGACGGGATACGTCACGCCGGGCTTGAGCTGCTGGTACGGCGAAGTCTTCTGCCAGAACGCCATGACCGCGGGGTCGGTGTTCACATCGCCATATTCGCCCGCCCACGACGCACCCGCCGCGATTTTGCCGATGCGGATCATGTCGAGCAGCGGCACCTGGATCACGACCGCGTTCCACAATTCGGGATGCTGGGTGAATTCCACGCCCATCAGCAATCCGCCGTTCGATCCGCCTTCGATCCCCAAACGGGGCGGCGACGTGACCTTGCGCGCGATCAGGTCGCGCGCGACGCTGGCGAAATCGTCATAGATGATCTGGCGCTTCACCCCCAGGCCGGCCTCGTGCCACGCCGGGCCGAATTCGCCGCCGCCACGGATATTGGCCAGCACGAACGCACCCCCGCGTTCCAGCCACAACTTGCCGATTGCACCGCTGTAATTCGGCGTCTCGCTGATCTGGAACCCGCCATAGGCATAGAGCAAAGTCGGGGTCGTGCCGTCGTAGGCGATGTCCTTGCGGTGGACGATGAAGTACGGGATTTTCGTGCCGTCGGTCGATGTCGCCTCGCGCTGTTCGACGACATCGCGCGATGCATCGAACTTGGGCGGCAACGTCTTGACCGTCTCCAGCGATCCGGTCGCGGTGTCGGTCAGCGCCAGGGTCGTCGGGGTCAGGAACCCGCTCATCTGGAGGAACGCGCGGTTCGACATCAGGTCGGCCGAGCCGAGGTTGATCGCAAGATTGTCGGGCACTGCGATCGTCTGCCTCGTCCAGCCGTCGTGCCCGGTGGGCGTCATGACCGTAACCCGGCCGCGCACATTGTCGAGCGTCGACAGCAGCAGATGGTCGCGCGTCGCGTTGACCTGGTCGAGCGATTCACGAGGCCCCGGCGCCCAGATCAGCGTGGGCTTCAGCCTGGCGGGATCGGACTTGAGTGCCCCCAGGTCCAGCGCGGCAATCGCGCCTGCGGGAAACGTCTTGCCATTGACGGTCCATGCTTCGTCAAGTTTGACGATCGCTCGGCCCGCAACGAGGTCGGTCACACCCGATTTGGCCGGGATCGCCAGAACTTTGGCGCCCTGCGGCGTGACCACCACGGTCTTGAAATGAAAGAAGTCGAGGCCGAGCTGGATGGTCGCAAGGGTATGGCCCTGGCCGTCACGCAGCGCCGCGGGGACAATCTCGGTATCGGTTTTGCCACCGCGAAAGATTTCGACCGCCGCCTCCAGCGGCTGGCCCCGGGTGACGCGCTTGACGATATAGGGATAGCCCGACGCAGTCAGGTCGCCCGGCGTCCATTCGCGCGCGACCAGCAAATGGTCGGCATCTTCCCACGCGATATTCTGTTTGCCGTGGGGCAGCGTAAACCCGCCCGGGACGAATGCGCCGGTGTCCAGGTCGAATTCGCGCACCGTCGTCGCGTCTTCGCCGCCATCGGACAAGGCCATCAGGCAGCGGCGTTCGTCGGGCTGCAGGCAGTTCGCGCCATGCCACACCCAGCTTTTGCCATCGGCTTTGCCCAGCGCATCGATATCGAGCACGGTTTTCCACTCGGGCGTCGCGGTGCGATAGCTGGCGAGGCTGGTCGTGCGCCAGATCCCGCGCAGATGCTCGGGATCCTGCCAGAAGTTGTAGACCGCGCCATGCGTGAACGAAGGCGTCGGGATGCGGTCCTTGGCGCCCGCGATCGCCAGCGCTTCCTGGTACAGCTCGGGATAGCGCTTGTCCGCCTCCAGCACGCCGGTCGAATACGTGTTGCGCGCAGTGACCCAGGCCATCGCGCGCGGAGAATCCACGCTTTCGAGCCACAGATAGGGATCGGGATCGGCGGCATGCGCAGTGACCGAGCCGACCATCGCAATGGCCGAGGCAACAGAACAGGCGAGCAGTTTGCGCATCACGATAGTCCTAACCATTATGAATTCTCGCCGGGTCTAGACACGCCGCGCGCGATCGACAAGCTCAGGCCGCGTCGCGATGTTCGACCAGCGCCAGTTGCGCATAGCGCTGTGGCCGGGCGCTGCGCAGCCACAGGCAGAACAGCAGTCCGGCGACCAACGTGATCACATAGACATACGGCAATTCCGTCACGAACGGCGTGCTGACAGTCGAGAGCAAGGTGAAATTGGTCCACACCGTCGTCAACGCGGTGCACAGCCCGATCGCCGCTGCAATCGAGGCAAGCAGGACGACAATCCCCGCCTCCTCCCGGCGCCGCACGACATAGAACACGATCGCCACCGCCGCGGCCGCCTGCAGCGCGATGATCCCCAGCGTGCCCATGCCGATCAGCACCGGAATGATCGCGGCATAAGGATCGGTCCGCGTCGAGGCGATCGCCGCCAGGACCAGCACGGTCACCGCCGAAATGCACAGCGACGCCGCGACGGGCACGTTCTTGACCTCGTCGAACCGGGCAAGCGCGCGCGGCAACAAGTCTTCGCGCGACAGCGCAAAGACATAGCGCGAGGCCGCCGCGTGGATCGCGATATACGTCGCCAGCATCGATGTGCACAGCAGCACGCCGGCAATGTCCGACGCGGTTTCGCCCTGGTACTGCTTGATCAGGTCGAGGATCAACGTGCCGCCATGCGCCAGCGCGCTGGCCTTGGCATGGTCCGCCCCGATCGCGCCGATCACGATCCACGCGGTGACCAAGTAGAACGACCCGATCAGCACAACCGACACATAACTCGCCAGCGGAATGCTGCGCACCGGATCGGCAGCCTCCTTCGAATAAAGCGCGCCCGATTCAAACCCGACAAAGCACGTAAAGGCAGTCATCAGCGACACCCCGACACCGGGTGCCAGCCACTGGCTCGGCGCAAACGAAGCGAGCGGAAATGCGCCCCAGCCCTTGGCCAGGACCACACTGCCATCGAACGCCACCAGCACCGCTGTTTCGACCACAATGATCACCGCGAGCAATTTGGAAGAGGCATCCATCGACCGGTAATTGAGAATCCCGGTAATCAGCACCGACACCGCGGCGCAGATCGTCCAGTCGACTTTCATCCCCACCGCCAAGAACACCTGTTCGTCGAAATACCCGCACGCCGCCGCCAGCCCGCACGTAAACGCACCATAAGAAATGATCGCACAATACGCGGTGCCCACGCCAAGCGGCTTGCCCAACCCCTCGGCGACATACGTATAAAACGCGCCGGTGCTGACAACGCGACGGCCGATGAACGCATAGCCCGTGGTGAACGCGATCAGAATGGTCCCGGCGATCAGGAACGCAATCGGCACATTCGCGCCGGTGCCACGCGCAATCGCGATCGGCAGGTTACCAATCATCGATGCGAGCGGCGCCGCCGCCGCGATCACCAGGAACACGATGAACTGGGTCGACAACTGGTGCGCGCGCACGGGCTCAGCGCGCGCAGGTTCGGCCAAAATCTCGCTCACACGTCGTCCCCCGGGCAAAGTCAGAGCCACGCCCTAATGGCTAATTGCCAAGAGCACAAACCTCGCCGCTTCCCGTCATCCCGGACTTGATCCGGGATCCAGCTTCTTCTTTTGCGCGCGACCCGGATCCAAAAGAAGCGGGCCCAAGATCAAGCCCCATGGACGCTAATACCAAATTGCAATGATGCTTACTTCAGGGCCTCCGGCGGCAAAGGGCCGAGGGCCCTTTGAACCCGTTACCGTCTTGAACTGCGCGCTGTTCAAGGCATTTGCGTCCCGCCGCGCAGCGGCCGATTGTCTCCCGACGCAGCGGCGGGATGCAATGCCGAACAAGCGCACCAACGCGGACGGTAACGGGATGCAAGGGCCCTTGGCCCTTGCCCGCCGGAGGCACCCTTTGAGTCGCGGTCATCAAGATTTGGTATTGGCGCCTATGCGATCAGCCAGCCTTGTGACCCAGCGTCCAGACATACGCAGCGACCGCATGCACATCAGCAACATCAAGCGGCGCCCCACCCAGCGCGGGCATCCCGCCGCTGCTCTTTTTGGGATGCGCCACCCCGGCAGTGATCGTCGCGGCCAGGCCCGCGACCGATCCATCGCTCCACTGATAGCCAGGCCCAACCAGCGATCCGCCCGCCGAACTGCCGCGACCGTCAGACCCATGACACCCGACGCATGTCCCGCCCTTGGCCTCGCCGAAATAGATCCGCTGGCCCAGAGCAACCTCTTCGCCCGTCGATCCGGGCGGGATCGCAGGCGCACCGCCGCCATCGCCATTGCCAGGCGACAGTGCGCTCTTGACCACGGCATGCGGTGCCTCGGTCAACGGCGCATCGCCCGTACCATGATACGTCACGCGCCAGATCGTGCCGCGCACATCATCGGCGATATACAGCGCGCCATCGGGCCCCACAGCCAAGCCAGCAGGGCGATGCGTCGCGCGGCCCGGCTCGCGGTATTGCCCGGCAAAGCCATCGGCAAAGCGGATCCATTTGCCCGACGGCTTGCCATCCTTGAGCGGCTGAAACGCGACGAGATAGCCATCCTGCGGCGCAGGCGCGCGGTTCCACGAACCATGAAACGCGATGAACGCGCCCTGGGCATAGGCGCCGGGGAACTTGGCCCCGGTATAGATCGCCACGTCATTCGGCGCCCAATGCGCAGGGTATGCAGCCAGCGGCATCGTCTTGCCCGCGCAGACGCCCTGCATATGACCACCATCACCGCCGTATTCAGGCGCCAGCACATGGCGCCCCTGCTTCGCGTCGAAATAACAATGCGGCCAGCCGAAATCGGCGCCCTTGAACGGCGAAAACAGAATCTCGTTGGGCAGTTCGACGCCCTGTTCGCTGGTGTAGAGAGCGGGCCAGTTCTGTGCCAACTGGTCGCGGCCATGCTGCGTGGCGAACAGCCGTCCCGCCGAATCGAACGCCATCCCGCCGGTGTTGCGAATGCCCGTGGCCCAGCGGTCGGCCGGCGAAAACACCTGGCCCAGCTTGTCGGCGCGATAGGCCCAGATCCCGCCGCGCGTCTGCTGCTCGATGCACGGCTCGGCGCCCTTCGCGCCCGGCTGGCGGTTGGGATGTTCGCAGGTGTTGGTCGCGGTGCCCGAATTGACGAGCAATTGCCCGGCGGCATCGATCACGAACGGGTGCATCGGATGATCCCCGCCCAGGACCAGCCCCGACAGCACCAGTTCGGGCGCGCCGGTTGGCGACATCTGACCCGGCGTCAGCGGATAGCGCACGATCGTCGCGCCCTCTTCGGCATAGACCGCGCCATGCCACAGCGCGATCCCGGTGCCGCCCTGCCCGCCAGCGCGCGCGGTCGGCCCGAACCGCTCGATCACATCGGCCACGCCGTCGCCATCGCGGTCCTTCAGCGCGAGCACGAACCCGCCCGCCGGTGCCGGCGAATGCGGAAAATAATCCTCCGAATCCCAGGTGTTGGCATAGACCGTACCGTCGCGCGCCACGGTCAGATGGCGGGTATGGCCCAGATGATCCGCATAAACCGACGCGCAAAACCCGGGCGGCAAAGTCAGCCCACCATTGTCCACCGCGCATTCCGCCGGAGTAGTTACCGGCGCAGCGGCGACACGGGCGTGACCCGACAGCAAGGCCAGGCCGAGCGCAAATGTGGATGCCGCAACAGCGGAAAGGCGGACAAACGGCAGGCGCATCGGATCACTCCAGACTTGGTATTGGGCTGCTTATTCGGGGAGGCGAACCGGCGTCAATTTGAACGGCAGCTTCGCCTTCACCTTGTCCGGCGCAAACAACGCGCCGAACTGCGCGCCGGTGTACCACACCCGGCCATTCCAGAAACCCACCGCCGACGGTTCGAACACGCCATCGACCAGCGACGTAACTACCACCGTATCGCCCTTGACCGACAACCGCAGCACGCGCCCTTTGCCATCGGCGGCAATCATGTCGCCGCCCGGCAGTGGCCGCATGCCATCGGGCAGGCCGAGCTTGTCGCTCAGCAGCGTCAGGCTGCCGGCGCGGCCGCCTTTGCCCACGGTCACGCGAAACAGCGCGCCGGTGTAGTAATTGTTGACGTAAACCGCGCCATCGCCGCCAAATACGATCCCGTCGATCCCACCGCCTTTGCCGCCGCCATTGCGCGTGTCCGGGCTGCCCAACTGGCTGTCGGTCAACCACACATCGAGCGCGGTCGCGTCGGGCCGCCAACGCAAGATCTGCGGCATCCCCGAATCGCTGATATACACCGAGCCATCGCTGCCGACCGCAAAGTCATTGCACTCGGCATGTTCGCCCGGCAACTTCAGGCTGACCCGGCCCTTGCCCGTCGCCAGGTCGAACCCCTTGACCCAGGCCCCATGATCAACGCCCGCAACATAAGCCGTGGTCCCGGGAAATTCGTTGCTGCAGGTCCACAGAATGCGATGGCGCGCATCGGCCAGCACGCCGTACAGCGCGCCGCTGCCATACGCGCCAGGCGCAACAAACTGGATGGATTTGCCCGTTTGTAGCGAAACTTTCAGCACGCCGCCATGCATCGAACCGACATAGGCCGTGCCATCGGCAGTGACGAAAATGCTTTCGGGATGAACAGCGCCGGGCAGCGCGACCGCCGCATCAGGATCGAGCAAGGCAGGTGCCGCAACGACCGGACCACTCATGGCCGCGCCGCCCATCAAGGCCAGCGCGCCAAGTCGCCGCAACAGTCCGATCATCCTGAGTATTCCCCACTATATTTCTTGGAATACAGCTCGGGCATTTCAGGACATCAGTCAAGCTTTCGGGAGCAGTCGATCAGCGATAGCGAAAGCGCAAGGCGGTCAGCGCCATGCGGATGGCCATGATTTCGTCGGGATAGAATGGCTGGGCATCGACGGCGGCGTCGATCCAGTGAAGCATTTTGCGCATGGTCGACCCTTTCGTCGGCGTATCGGAATGGAGAAAAACGCGACCTGACACGACACTGCCACGTCGGGTCGCGCGGCAATCAGGCAGCGATCACTTTGACCGCATCGATCAGCGCCTGCGCAGTGGCAGGCGACGATCCCGGGTTCTGGCCGGTAATCAGCAACCCGTCCTGGACGACATACGAAGCCCAGTCTGGCCCGCGGCTATAAATCCCGCCCTTGGCCTGCAATTCGTCCTCGACCAGGAACGGCACCACATGGGTAAGGCCGACCGCTTCTTCCTCGGTGTTGGCAAAACCGGTGACGCGCTTGCCATCGACCAGCGGCCGTCCATTGGCGTCCTGCACATGGCGCAGCACGCCCGGCGCATGGCAGACGAAAGCCACCGGCTTGTCCTGCGCAACGAAGCTTTCGATCAGCGCAATCGAGGTCGCGTCTTCAGCCAGGTCCCACAGCGGGCCGTGGCCGCCGGGATAGAAAACCGTATCGAAATCCGCAGCCGACACATCCGCCAGCTTTACCGTCGCGGCCAGCTCGGCCAGCGCAACAGGATCGGCTTCAAAGCGGCGCGTGGCGTCGGTCTGGCTGTCCACTTCGTTGCTCTTGGGGTCGAGCGGCGGCTGGCCACCCTTGGGCGAAGCCAGCGTGATCTGCGCGCCGGCATCGCGAAACAGGTAATACGGCGCGGCCAGTTCCTCGAGCCAGAAGCCGGTCTTGCGGCCGGTATCGCCGAGCTCGTCATGCGACGTGAGAACCATCAGAACGTTCATGTCGTATCTCCGTTGATGCGCGGGTCGATTAGACCAGTCGGTTTAGAACTGGCGGAAATGCCTGGTGTCTCGACCATTCGGCGGGCGACCCGTCGTTGGCGTTGACGGCCCAATAGCTTCAACTAGACCAGTCGTCTAGTAAAAAATGAACCCTGATGATGTTTTTCTGAAATCCAACATTTCACGGCCATTCATGCTGCGATAGTACAACTAGACGACCGGTCTACACAATGCTAAAGACCCGCCATGGCACACGCAACTCTCGAAAAAGACACCCGCTCCGCAATCCTCGCGACGGGTCAGAAGATCATGAGCCTCAAAGGCTTCTCGGCGGTCGGTCTCAACGAGATCCTGGCCGATGCAGGCGTGCCCAAAGGCTCGTTCTACCACTATTTCGGATCGAAAGACGCGTTCGGCGAAGCCATGCTCGCGACCTATTTCGACACCTACCTGGCGCAGATCGACACCCTGCTGGCCAAACCCGGCCTAACCGGGGCCGAACGGCTGATGCTCTATTTCGCCAACTGGCGCGAAGGCCAGACCGAGTTCGAGTGCAAAGGCCGCTGCCTCGCGGTCAAATTGGGCGCGGAAGTCGCGGACTTGTCCGAAACGATGCGCCTGGCACTGAAAACCGGGACATCAGGCATCATCGCGCGATTGCAGACGATGATCGAAGCCGGAACCGCCGACGGATCGCTGCCCGCGATCGAGGCGCCAGGCGAAGTCGCCGCGGGCCTGTACCAGCAATGGCTCGGCGCGAGCGTCCTGGTAAAAATCCACCGCAGCTACGAACCATTCGAAACCGCGCTTTTATCGACACGCCGCACGCTGGGCATGACACACCCGGCCTGATCGCGCTGACGTATTTGTGGGCAGGCAATCAGCGCGCTTAAGCGCGTGGCGGATCGATCTTGGCCAATTTGCTCGCCGTGATCGCGGTATGAATGATCGCGGTAATAGCCAGTCCGGCCGCAAAGGCCCCGACCAGAAAATCGTACAATGTCACATGCACGCCCATGATCGCCACAGAAGGGATCGGCAGAAAAATTGCGGCGAGAGTGGCCGCTGTAATGCCCAGGCGCACTTCGGTCGGGCCGACTCCGCCGAAACTCACTCTGAACACGCCCGTCGCAAGGCAGGTGGTGAGCGAAGAAATCACCACGAGATAATAACAGATCAAGGCAAACATCGCGGTCTGCAAATGCGCCATCGGCGAAAGTCCGACGCCGATCGCAACGAATGCCATGGCGAATCCATCGATCGTGTGATCGAGAAAAAAGCCGTATTGTGGACGCTCTGCGCCGCGATACCGCGCCAGTGTGCCGTCCAGGCTGTCGCCAAGCCAGTTGAAAAACAGCCCGGCAATCGCCAGCCACATCAGGCCAATGTGAAAGCAACCGAGCCAGTCGCCAAGGCAAGTCAGCATGGCGCCTGCCAGACCGAGCGCGGTCAAACCGTCGGATTTGATCCACGACGGCATGCAACTGCATAAATATGCCAGGGTCGCACGCTCGTACCGGCCTGCCAGTGAATCATGAACCCTTTGCACCGGGGCGCTGTGTATCGCCCGCACGGTAAATACAAGGCGAATCAACACCCGTTTCCGACAAAGTTTCCTTCCTGCGATGGAATGAAGTCGGAATACGCTCAGGCGTCTATTGCACTGGTCATATCGCCGCCCGCGACAGCGCACTCGCGGAATAGCGCCTCGTCATAACGCCAGCACCGCGAATCAGCCGCCCATCTGCAAGGCATAATGCACGTTGCACGCCTCTGCCACGGTGTCGAAAAATACGAGCGCCCCGCTGTACAACACAGCACCGCGCGTACAGTATTGCTCCAGCATATAGGGATCATGCGATGTCATGATCAATGTACCGCTATCGCGCCGTGCCATCAATTCCTGTTCGCAGCGCTTGCGAAACCGAGCATCGCCCGCCGCAGCCACTTCATCGACCAAATAGCATTCAAAAGAAATCGCGAGCGACACGCCAAACGCCAGGCGCGAGACCATGCCCGATGAATACGTAGTAACCGGCTGCCGCATGTAAACGCCCAATTGGGCAAAGTCCTCGACGTAATCAAGGACCTCTTCTTCATCCTGCTGGTAGATCCGGGCAATGAACCGCGCATTGTCGGCGCCGGTCATCGTCATGTCGAAGCAACTTGAAAACCCGATCGGCCATGAGGTCTTCACCGACCGGTGAATGTGTCCACCAGACGGATGCTCCACCCCTGCGATCAGCCGCAGGAGCGTGGATTTGCCTGCGCCGTTCGCCCCGCAGATGGCCAGGCTTTCGCCGCGGTCGATCTGGAACGACAGGTCCGAAAACACCTTCCGATGCAATCCGCGCGTGTGATAAACTTTTGAAACTTTGTCGAATTCGACCGTCGGCAGGTCATTTTCTACCGGTTCGGAATGGCGCATGGAATTTTCCATCTGGGATTCGAATTGGGGCAAATTCAGCTCAACCGGCGCGCTGGACGAGCAGGCCAAAACAGGTCGAGGCAAAACCGTCGATCGTCATCTTCATATGCGGCGTACCGTCGTCCTGCCATGCCTTCATCTGCTCATTGGCAAGGTCATAGAGATATGGCGGAACGTCGATGAACTTGTCCAATGGCTTGTGCCCGACATTGAAATCCAGCGTGGTGACCGTGTGGCCCCGCGCTCGCAATCGATCGGCCAACTGTTCGAAATGGCGTTTCTGGAACAGGACGGTGACCCAATTGTCCAGGGTTTCATCATCGTTGGCAAAGTTGAATTCGGTTGTGTGGATCGACAATCCGCCCGGCCGCACGGTCGCCAGCGAATTTTCGATGAAAGCCAGGCCGCGCTCGATCGAACCCAGATGTTCGAACGCGCACACCGACCAGCAGAAATCGTAATCGACCAGATCGGCGTTGATCGCATTCATATCGACATAACGCAGGCTGACATGCGCATCGAAGTCGGCCCGTTCGGCCAGAAAATCGTGGTACAAGGCATCGAGCGAAGTCGCATATTGCGCGGTATTCTTCCAGCCCTGCTCCTGCCCCACTTGCGGCGGCTGGTCGGTGACGGTCACGTCGACCCCGCGCGATGCGAGATAGCTCGGGATCGGCTCGCTGCCGCAGCCAAATCCCAGGCCACGCGCACCGGGACGCAGGCTGCCATGGTTGTGAATGCCCTGCATCACATAGGCAATTTCCCAGACCTTGCGATGATAGATGCGCGCCATCTTGAATTGCCAGCACCAATGCGCAACCCAATCGGATTCGATATCGTCCTGGGTCGATGGCTTCCACCCCAGTACCGTGGATTGGACCGGCACCTCTTCACAGGGCGGCAGCGCGGCCGCCATCGTGCGAGCCAACTCGTAACCAAAGAACTTCACCGTAAGGCTGAGCGAATCGATGCGATTTACGATCGCGTTCAGCGCATGCGTATTGGGTCTCGAGCGCGGATCGACCAATGACAGCAGCTTTTTAAGCTGCTTGGCCTTGCGCGACGTCACATTACGTTTTTCAAACAGCATTCAATCAACTACCGAGAAATGGCGCGCTGGTGGGCTTCGCGAAGCCGCCTATTTGGCAGCGCGACGACGTTGCGACAAGGCGCATTCCCACTGCCTGTTGCCGGCGCGACCAAACGCCCTTTTTGACAGCGCCGGCGACAGTTTTGGCCTTTCCGTTTTCGCCGGCACCCTGCTATGGCTCGCCCATGACTGCAGGTAAGCACTTGTTTAGCACTCCTGCGCTGGCGCACACCGCTGCTGCGCGCGCGCACGCCCCGACGGGCACCTGACCGATGCGGGACGTCGATCCTTTTTCCTACTATTTCAATCACTCCAGCGGCATCCCGGGATTCGGCGGCGACAGCGCGCCCCCCGATCCGCGCTACGTGTTCCATACCGATTATCTCGATGTCCGCCGGGGTCCGGCGAGCTTTGAACTGCAACTGCGCGGGGTGCGCTCGACCCATGGCGAACTCGCCTTACGGATCCACGCGATCCGTCCCGGTTCTGACGAAAATGCCAGCTTGGTTGCCGGCTCCCGCGTAAATCTCGCGATGGGTGATGCGCAGGATTTCTCCATCAGCCTGCGCTTTGCGGCGCAGCGCGGTGTGCAATATGCGTTCTATGGCTACTTTCTCGATGCGTCGGACATTCGCGCCGATGACCTGAGAATTGGCCTTCACGAAACCGAGGGCGATGAGGAAGTTTATTCCGAACCGCCGCGCTCGGTCCTGGCCTCAGACAGGAAATCGCGCGATCTGCGGCCCGCCAATGCCCTGATCCACGTCATCACCCCGCATCTTTCGGCGCCGGTTTCCCAAGATTGCACAGTCGGGCAACTGGCTGAAATGAAGATACCGCGCCACTCTGATCGCAGCCTCGGCGAATGGTCGGAAACCCTGTGCCGGAATGCGCTGAGCGCATATGGCCTGAATTTCCCGGCGCTGGAGGGTTTGCTGATCGGGCCATGCTCCGATGCGTTTTCTGCCGCCCTGGCGCAGTCCGGCTTTGCGATGACGCGCATGGCAGCCGATCCACCGCCATCAGCCGGATCCGATGTCTTTGCCGATTTCGTGGTCTGGCCCGATGGATTGCGCGGCGAGATCGATGCCGATCGCCGCTGGACGATCTTCAACGCATGGCTCGGTCGGCTGAAAATCGGCGGCCTTGGGGTGATGGCGGTATCCTATCGTCCCGACAGCGTCGCATCGCGCGGCGGAGAAACCACCGACACCGCATACGTCAGCCGCAAAGAAATTGGAAAATGGGCCTTGCGGCTCATCGCAAATGGATATTCGGTTGCGCCGATCGCTTTTTCGTCGCTGGAAGACCTGGTGCTCGATAGTGACGGGTTGGCGCACTTCATCATGATCGTCCAACGCCAGTGATTGTTGCACGGTAAATGGGCGCGCGTTTGATTCGGCAGGCAGGTACTTCCAGAGAGATTATGGATCACAATCGGTTTGCAGACCTGATCAACGTATTCTGGACCGGTGTCGCCCGGCAGTCAGCGGTGATCCGTGCGCTGACTCTGCGTGAACTGCAGCAGCGCTTTGGCCGCGAAAATATCGGCTACCTGTGGGTGATCGGGGAACCGATGATGCTGGCATCGGTGGTAACGCTCCTGCATTCGGCTGTCGCACCACACGGCGATGGCGGCATGAGCCCGTTTACGTTCATGCTGACCGGGTACACGATCTACATCATTTTTCGTAACTGCTTCAATCGCGCGGAAAGCGCCATGCACGGCTCGCAATCGCTGCTGTATCACGGCATGATCACGCCTTTCGATATCATGGTATCCAAATGGGTGGTCGATACGATCGGGTGTATTTCCGCGCTGGTGATTTTGCAGGCGGCGGGCATCATGCTTGGACTATCGGACTTTCCGGCACGCCCGCTTTATCTGATCGGGGCGATCGCACTGTTTGCCTGGTGGTCGCTGGCCCTCTCGTTCATCGTGGCGGCCTATGCCTATAAAAGCCCGCTGGTCGGACGATTGACTCATCCGACATCCTATTTTGCCCTGCCTGTCAGCGGCGCCTTCATTTCCATGAGCCTGCTGCCCAAATGGACGCATCACTTCATGTCGTGGAATCCGATGATGAGTATTTTCGAGCTGGCGCGGTATGGGCAGTTCACCAACGCGCCGGACAAATACATCTTTATTCCCTACGTGGTGGTCATCGCGGTGTTTTCGACATATTGGGGCCTGCTGGAAATTCGGCGCATTCGCAGCTCGATCCACGTCGCATAATAATCCGGCCTGATTAATCCGGCCAAGACTAATCTGGCATTTTAGGAAGTCTGAATGAGTGGAGTTTTGCTGCCCGGACACGCGCCGGGCACCAGCCGAGCCGGCCATGGCCTGTGGATAAAGCTGCGAGTGCTTGCCTGGACTAACCGGGTTTTTCTGGCCGTGGTGATCTTGCCCACGCTGCTTGCGGCGCTCTATTTTGGATTGGTCGCTTCCGATCAATACGAGAGCAGCGCTGATTTCGTGGTACGGCGCGCCGACAGCATGAAAACCGGTGGCGACTCCGGTCAGTTGCTGGGCTTTGCCCTGGGCTCGGGCGCCAGCGAAACCGATGCCTATATCGTGCAGGAATATCTGATGTCCCACGATGCGGTCGCGCATCTGCAGGCCAAAAACAATTTGATCGGCATTTTCACGCGGGATGGCGTCGATGGTTTCAGCCGATTGTGGACCACGTACCTGACGCCAGAACGACTGTTGAAATTCTATCGCAAGCAGGTCGTGATCCGCGCAGATGACGAGACTTCGATCACCCATCTGACCGTCCATACGTTCCGACCGGACGATTCGCGCGCGATCGCCGAATCCCTGCTCGAAATGGGCGAGCAGCAGGTGAATGCGATCAATGAACGCACATACAACGACCAGGTTTCCAACGCGCAACGGTCCTACGACGAAGCCAACCATCAGCTCGGCGAAATCGAGGCGCAGTTCACCGCCTATCGCGTGGGACATCAGGATGTCGATCCGACCGACACCGGCAAGGCGCAAGTGACGATGATATCGGGCCTGACCGCCAATCTGGTCGGAGCGCGTGCGCGGATGCAGGCCATGGGCGGCGCGATCAGCCATTCCAGCCCGCAATACCAAGCGATGGTCCGCCAGGTTCAGACGCTGGAAGCGCAAGTAGCCGCGCAATCGTCGCGGGTTGTCGGCGGTGATCACTCCGTGGCCAATCGCCTGGGCGACTACGAGCAACTCGTGATCAAGCGCACGGAAATCGCCCAAGTCTATACCGTCGCAGCCAGCCAATTGAAGCAGGCCCAGGCCGATGCGAAGCGCAAGCAGCTATACCTGATCCGCGTGGTGCAGCCCAACCTTCCGGTAAAATCGGAATACCCGCTGCGTATGCAGATCACGCTGACCATATTTGGTGCGCTGTTTTTTGCGTATGCAATCGGCTGGTTGCTGTGGGCGGGCGTCAAGGAGCACAGCTTGTGACACATGCTGACTGGATGGGCGCCTTACGTCCGTCCAGTCAGTAACTATGCATATTTTATGACCGCGAGTGTGCGAGTGGGTACTTGCTTGACGGCAATATCTGCTCCTGCTGGCCACGAGCGCCGCAGTCTCGACCCTATCGAATGATCAGGATTTAAGAGCAGCAATCAGTAAAATACTATCTTTTCCAGATGAATACTGATTTTGCGCTTGTCGCCGTTGCCCTGCTCGTCGTCCGGCACCCAGATCTCTGCCGCCAAAGTCACAAGACCGTCTTGCACCTGGTCGACTACGATCTCGATTTCGGTGCGCCCGGGCTCGACATCCCGCTCGACGAGAATCTTTTGACCATTACCGATTGCGACATGGAGTGGCTTTGTTCGGAAATTTTGAAGCCCCAGCGACACAACCCTGCTTTCGGCCGGAAACTGAAGCCTCAGTCGGCTATCGCCTTTGCTGGCCATGTATTCAGCCTCGACCATCCAACCGTCATGCTCCCATAACCGTCCAATCTCGGCTGCGCCGATACTCCCGATCGTAGCGCGGCCGCCGACGACTATGGGGCCGATCTCGCCCTCCGGGTGACTGATTATTTCCACTGTCAGGCGGGCGCGCCGAAACGCAGCCTTCAGGAAATCTGCCGACCAGCCGCTTTCCAGCCAGCCGAATTTGTGAATGCAATAGACGGACAAGGGATCGAGGCGCAGCCCCCAATGCTTCCACCAAGCGTCATTTATCGGCTCTCCCGCCATGACGATTTTGCCAGCCGGCGCCAGATGCCGGGCCATCCGCGCGAGCAGATCCCACGGCCGCAGAGCATGGTGGAAGCATTCGTAGAACAGGATCATTGCAAAACGATCGTCACTCTCGAACGTGTCGAACGTGCCGTGTCGCGCGGTAATATTATGGCCAAACCTCGCGGCACGGCGATTCACCAGATCGACAAAGTCCTTATTGACGTCAACCGCCGTAACCGCGAGGCCGCAATAAGCGGCCACCTCTGAAGACAGCCCCCAGCCGCAGCCCATATCCAGCATGGGACCGCCCAGCGGTGGTGATGCGTAACGGATGGCCCGGGAAAGGCGCTCAATATGCTGCGCCAGAATGCCCGGCGTGCCATGGTTGTAAGGATTGATAGCCGCAACGTGCGTGTCGACGTCAAGTGAAGTCTGCTCATTGCTCAGTTGGTCGAAGTCCCGACCCGACATCTCTCGATAGAGGGCAAGTTGTTGGCCAACGTATGCCTCACTGAAAGGGTCGAGCGACTGGTCGACAACAATATCTGGACGATATTCGATGTTCTGCCAATAGCGTTCGCAGTCTGGCTGGCCTGGACCGCCCAACTGGTCACTACGCTTGACAAATTCCGGAAGCTCGCTTGTCCTCAAAGGTATCACAGCCATGTCAGATATTCTTCCGTGATACGTCAGGATTGATTTCAAGCATGCTTATTCCATTAAACTACTGATTTCAAGTACAGCATTTCAATCCAGATAGCGCGAAATTGGTGCTTTCATCGCGATGTTCCGATATTTTGCATCCGCATCAATCGGCAATTAGAATATCCGGCAAGGCCTGCGTCCATGACCCTGTGTCATGATCGAACAGACCGATGCGCAAAAAATTCGGCTTTGGATTTAGCGCCAGATCCACATGAATAACAAGAAGCCCATAGCCATTGGGATCGAGGTGCGAAAACCCACCCTTGATCTTGTACGGGAGGTCGTCAACGTCGCTCTGTTCGCTCGTGATGCGAAGCTGACGCGTGAGGTCGTCGTGATCGACTGTCACCCCGACGGTCGACGTATTGACCGCGCACAGTAAGATAAAGAACCCGGCGGTTCCGAAAACGGTATAAGGTTTGCGGAGCATGAACAGGCGAAGGCCGAGCAGGTTCGCCCCCGCGGGGACTGGTGCCACCACCGCCCGAGCGGGCGGAGTAAATAGCGACAGGGTCAATCCGTCACCGAACCATGCCACCCGTTCCTGCACGAGTTCGATCTCGATCGCACTGGCGCCTTTGGCAAACCAATCAGTCGAAACACGCACTGGAATGAGCATTTCCTGCCCCGGCAAGAGCACAAAGGGAATAGGCGTGCGCGGATGATCGTAATCAAGCGAGGAACCATCGGCAGCCATTATATGACCGCCCAGATTGACGTCGTGGCCGCACTCCGGTTTTGCTCGACTGCTCCAGATTGCCGAACCCAAGTTGGTGAGAGCAACAGTAAACTGCAGTTCTCCCCCATCGTCGCTGACCATTGGGCCTTCGACCCAGCGCAATGCGTGCCGACGGTCCGGCAGGGATAGCGCCTTGTTCATTGTAAGACTGCCGATCCGGCTCGGCACTGCATTCGGATCGATTTGCGCTGGGACATAGCGTTTGTACCAGTTGCCGGCCAGAATCATGTCTCGCACCTGGTCCGCGGTGCCGTTCCAATCGGGCCAGAAAACGGGTTGCAGCGCCAGCTCCGCCGCCGGGCCGGCCGCCAGAACGTCGTGTAAAACGCCGGCCAGGGCGGCGCCATCTCCCGCAGGGAAATACCATGCCTCGCGCGCGCCCTCGCCGACTTCGCGAAACACCGGCAGATCAGACAGGATCACGCGGCAGCCCAAAGCGCCGGCTTCCACAACCGGCAGGCCAAACCCTTCGAGATAAGACGCCATGATCAACGCTGTCGCATGGAGATAGGCACCGCGCAGTTGCGCATCAGACACATTGGCGCGCACGAACAGCCGCTTCTCTGCCTGGGGATGGCAGGCCAGCCGTTCTTGCAGGATCAGGGTGTTCCAGCCGCGCTTGCCGATGATCAGCAGATTGGCCTGGCCGCCCTGCGACCACAGCCGTTCGAAGGCGTCGAGCACCACCGCGTGGCCTTTTCGCGGCTCGATGGTGCCGACCATCAGGAATGTCGGCACATCGCCAAGAAAACCAAGCCATCCGCTTTCAGGCGTGACTTGCGCGAAATCCGATCCAAGCTGAAGATAGCCAATATCCATTGCGCGGGGCAATTGGATGGCTTCTATCATCGCGTAGACTTCGTCCGCGACTGCGCGTGACACGCAGATGATGCCCGTGGAATAGCCCAAAACGAATTCGAACCATTTGGCAAAGGCCTGAGGCATGCCGCCCGCGGTCAGACCCGGCATAGTCAGCGGTCCAAGGTCATGCACGCCGTGAACGACTTGCTGCCCGAGGACCAGCGCGTCGCGCAAACGCGGACGATGGATATAGGGCAGCTCCCAGGAACTATCGATCATGAAATGAATGTCGGCATCGGTCACACCGAGCCGATCGCGCGGATCATGCGAAATCGCCGAGGCAACAGCCCGGTCCACTGCATACCAGCCCGAGGGCTCGTCGGAATAACTCAGCACGACATCATGCGCACGTGGCGACGGCGGCGTTGCCAGCATGGCTTCAGACAGCAGCCGAAGCACCCGCTGAATGCCGGAGAGGAAGGGGCTCCCTGCAGTCGACGTGACATCCATCACAATGCGCGTGCGCGCTTCGGACGGCTTCTCAACAGGCTGGGCAGGCGTCCATTCGTTCACCAAACACAGCTCATCCAGACTGCTGCGTGCGATTTTTGCGGCACGCGCCCATCCGAACATCGCAGCCCTGATCAGGCCGCGCTCAATCGCAGCATTGCGGAACGCCTGATCGTCAAGCATTCGACGGATCAGCGTGGCAAGTTGAGCCGGCTCATGTCCGTCGAACAGCAGCGTCTCATCGCCTATCACCTCGGCTACCGCGCCGCCGCGCGCTGCCAGAAACGGACAGCTTGTGGCCATCGCTTCCAGCGCTACTAAGCCAAAACCCTCCATCAGCGAGGGCTGAATCGCCATGTTGGCCGCGCGATACAGATCGACCAACTGACTGTCCGACACCCAGCCCGAACACATCAGGCCCTCTGCCGGCAGATTGTGCATGGCCCATTGCTGCCGAACCGGGGCCAGCTCGCCGTCCGCGTGATCGCCGACAATCAGCAGGCTCAGCGCGCCTGACCGCACTTCAGCCACGGCAGCCATCGCGCGAATGAGCACCGGCAGGTTTTTGCGCCAGTCAAGGCCACCGACATACAGGACATAAGGCAGCGTCGGAACAAGGGCCGATCCTCGCGGCACTTGCGCCGCGCCGGCCGAAACCCGCGCCAGATGGCGCGTAAATTCCGTCGGCAAGCCCGCACCGATCGTTACGAAATTTTCCTTGCCAAAGATCGCGCGGTATTCATTTGCCGTGAAATCGGAGTTGCACAGCACCAGATCGTAACGGCCAATCGCCATCAGCCGGCGATAATAGGCTTGAGGCTGATGCGACTGACGGAGATAGCGGTCGGGATAGCGATGGGGAATGAGATCGTGGAAAATGCAGGCGGTCAGGCAATTCACAAGTTCAGGCTCAGTGAACGGGGCGGTCCTGTCGTCGAAGCCTTCAAACGGGCTTGGACAGATCGCCACGTCGGGCGCGATTTCGTTGATATGCCTTGCCAGAATGCGGGCATCGGCGCGCCGACGTGTTGAATACCCATTGTGATCTTCGGGTTCGACTGTCGTCCCGAACCAGATCTCGATCGTGACTGAAGGTAGAATGGCTTGCAGATAGCGCCGCGCCGCGATCGCCTCGTCCCCCATACTGCCGTTCAGCGAGACGATCATATCGGTGTTTGAATGCTCGGCCATGGCCATCAGCAATTCCGAGACATAACGCCCGATGCCGCGCACGTTGCTCGTCGACTGAAAGCATTGACCGTCTATCCAGATGCGCATGCATTATTCGCCACTTGAGCTATTGTTTGCCACGGACTCTTGACGCTGCTTGTCAACGCAGCGCCTTAAGCTCGGTATCGGCATTCCGGTTCATGCCGTCGCGCTCCAGCGCCATGCGAAAGGCCCGTCGCGCGCCGATAGAATCGCCCTGCAACTTCCGCAGATGGCCAAGCTGGACATATGGATCGGCATTGAACGGCATGCGCCGGATCGCCTGATCGTAACTTTCGGCGGCTAGGTCAAACTGGCCCGCGTCCTTCCGCATATTTCCCAATTGCACCCAGATCGGACCATTGCGAGGATTGGCGGCCACAGCCTGGCTGTAATATTTGGCAGCCTCAGCCCATTGCCGGCTATCGCGCGCGGCATTGCCTTCTTTTATCAGCCGAGCGACGGGACTTCGCATCCCGAGGATTTTACCCAGTATCAAGGACAACCGCAAACTTAGCGAAAATCCCTTCCAGGCCCCGGGCATTGACTCTTTTCCGACCGCCACCTGGCTTTCGGCCTCTCTGAGCTTTGCAGAAAGCTGAATCACGTTGGACTGCGCCTCGCAGAGCAGCCGAAGCAACACTTCGTTCTGTTGCTCCAGTCCATCTTCGCGTCGGATTAACGGGTGCCGCAAAACCTCTGCTAGCGGAATTGTCGATATCTGCTTGCGCTCAACCATAAAAAATCACCAACGCGCCTAAAAATGCGACCTCGCGAGCCCCACTCTGCACGCGTGTCAAGCTGATTTTCAAGAGACCGGGTGCGGCCCGCTCGCGTGGATTATCAGTCGGCCATTAAGTGCGTTTATCCCCGAAGGCAAGCCCGACATCCGAGGTCGGCGTGTAGGCAGTTCCGGGTTTCGCAACAAGTCCAGCCCGATGCGCCCCGCCATCTGCGAACGCGCCCACGAACGCGACAATGTCAGCGCAATACGCCTCTGACGTCATCTCGCGCGCGATCGTGGGGCGTTGGCGCAAGGGCGTCGGGGGTGTTTCGACAATCGCGCGCAACCAGCCATCTTCGTCATCGCCGGGCAGCAAGGTCGTGGTGCCATTGGCCACTTCGCGATGCGCAGCGATGTCCGATGCAATCGTCGGTACACCCATGACATTGGCCTCCATCACCGGCATGCCGAACCCTTCAGCCAAAGTCGGGCTAAGCATTGCTGCGGCGTTGAGCACGAGCGATGCCAGCGCTGGGCTCGACAAACCAGCAACTTCGTGGACGTGCGTGCGCAGGATCGGGCGGTGGTCGAGCACGGTCATGATCCGGTCGCCATCGTAGCCGCGCGATCCCACGATCACCAGATGCGGCGCGCCCACGCCCATCTGCTTGATCAGGCGGGCCCAGACGCGAAACAGCAGATCGTGGTTCTTGCGCGGTTCGATGCTCGATACCACGACAAAATAGCGCACGCTGGCAAGGTCCGGCACGCAGACGGCGGTCTGTGCGAATGCGGTTGGCAAAGGCAATCCGCGCACCAGGCTGGGCAAATCTGGCCGGCCGTGCGTGCCCAGCGCGGCGTTGACCGTGTCGCGCGCGTAGGCGGTCGTGTAGATCATGCAGTCGGCGCGCAGGGCGGCGGTGCGCACCATGCGCGTGTGATCATCGAATTGCCCGGGGCGGCATAGATGCGGGTATTCGAGCGGGATGACATCGTGCAGCATCAGCGCGCTCGTCACGTCGGGCCTGCTTTCCAGCCAGCGGAAAAACATCGGCACGGCCAGGCCCAACTGGCCCACGTTCAGGTAAATCGATCCGGCTGGCACGTGCGTGCGCACGGCGCGCCCGAGCGGCATGCCAGTGGCGCGCAATTCCTGGATCATGCGCACGATCTTGTTGCGCAGTGTCAGGTGCGGGCGCCCGGCTGGCGCGGTAATTTCCGGCGTCTGAGGCGCATGCCCCATGGCCTGGATCAGCCGCCGAATTTGCGGCTCTTGCGCGACTTCGCTGCAATCGGCGTGTTCGTCCCAGATATGTTCGACATGGTCCAGCAGGCGCCGCACTTGCGCCGCCTTGAACACACGAATGCCCCAGAACGTGGGCAGGATACCCAGATTTTCGGTTTCCGGATCGGCGAAAATCTGCCGCGCCAGCGCCAAGTCTACGCGGTCGATGCCGCGCGGTGTCAGGAACAGCGGGCCGAGGAACAGCCGGACCAGGTCATAGGCGATAACCGGCGCCATGCGTCAGACCCCGTCCAGCCCCATTTTCGCATACATCCCGCGCAGCCTTTGCGCGAACGCGTCATTGGTAAACATCGCCGAATGGGCGCGGCCCTCGTGCGACAGGCGTTCGACCAGGGCATCGTCCTGATCGATCTGCCGGATCGCACCGGCAATCGCCTTCGTGTCATACGGATCGACCAGCAGTCCGCCTTTGCCCACCACTTCGGGCAGCGAGCTGATATTCGAACTGATCACCGGCGTCCCCAACTGGATCGCCTCCAGCGCGGGCAGCCCGAACCCTTCATACAGCGACGGGAACAGGACCGCGCGCGCGGAACGGATCAGCCGGAACAGCATGTCGCGCGGCAGGTATTGCAACTGAATGATCGGGCGATTGACCTTGCGGCCATAGACCATGCCGTCCTTGCCCAGGCCGCCACTGGCCTCGCTCATGCCCCAGTCACGCGACGAGACCACCACCAGCGGCCGTTCGCTTTGCGAAGCGAGATAGGCATCGACGATCCGGCCGATATTCTTCTTCGGATCGCTCGCGCCAAAGAACAGGTAAAATCCGCGCGGTGGCAGGCCGAACACGCTGGCGATCATTGCATGGTCTTCGGCTTCGCTGCTGGCGGCGACGGCGGCGGGCAGCGGGCTCGACTGATAGGCGTTGGTAACCCGGTCAGGATCGGCGCCGAACATCGCGATGATATCATTGCGGCTGGCCTCCGAAACCGTCGCGATATGATCGGCTGTATCCACCAGCCGCCGGATCAGGCGGTTGTAATAGGTCTTGTTGTCCAGGGTCGTGTGCGGCAGTTTCAGCGGCACAAGGTCATGCAATGTATAGATATTGCGGCTGCCGGCCATGCGCACGGGCACCGGGTATGTCCAATGCATCACCGGCGGCGGATTGGGCATGCGCAAGGTGGTGAACTTGCCGAGCACCTGAAAGCGCCCCCAGGCAGCCTCGAACAGGACGGGGGACGTGTGCAGGGCGGAAAAGTCGGGCCAGCGCGCGCCGAACCCGCGCTTGTCGACATGGTCGGTCAGCGGCACATTGATCAGTGGCCGCGCGAAGTGATCGAACAGCACCGAACGCCCGGCGCGGCGGTGGATATTGCCGCGGTTGTGGCCCCGCCCGAACTGTTCGAAAAACAGCGTCTCGCGGGTTTCGGGCTTTGCGCCCGGGTCGAGCCCGAATACGCCTTCGACCGTGTGCCCCATGCCCTGCAGCACAGCGGTCAGCGACGCGCCATACGTGGCGATACCCGTGCCATTGGGTATTACCAGGTTATAGCCATCAACTCCGATCCGCATGCATTCGCCCCCAACCTTGTCAGCCACGTTATTGCGTAGCGGTGCGCACCGCGATGGCCGGGCTGAACAACTGGCTGATCAAACCGAGCGCTTTCTGCACGGCGTTTGTCGAGGAGTTGGCGAACAGGATCACGTCCTTGTCGCGCATATAAAACGCCTGCGACAGGAAATAAGCCTCTGGCCGCAACATGTTGAGCTGATAGACGACGGCCTTGGGCTTGCCGTCGGCGCGGGCTTCCAGGCGGAAGATGTAGATCCCGCGCGGATTGGCCCTGGCATCGGCAGGCCCCGTGGCCCGCGCAAGCGCCTCGGCCATGCTGACCTGGCGCGCATCGAACGGGATCTGGCTGACATGGTCCGTCGCACCAAACACGGTATAGCTGGGCTTCATGCGCTCGAGCGACACACGGTCGCCGGGCAGCAGCGGGATATTGGCAGCGTCACCATCGCCAAGTTGGTTCAACGGCGCCGTGATGGAATGCGTGCCGCGTACCAGGGTGACCGACAGATCGTTCACATCGAGCGGGCTGCCCCCGGCAAGCGTCAGCGCATCGAGCAGGCGTTCGTGTGCAGCAGTCAGTCGGAGGCGGCTGGGCTTGCTCACCGCGCCGCCGACGTAGACCACGCTTTCCAGCGAATTCGTAATATTGACCAGCACATCGGGCTTTTCCGACAAAGGCTTCATCCGCTGCCTGACCAGCGCAGACAAGTCCTCCGGATAATGCCCGGCGGCCGCGACAGTGCCGACATAAGGCAGATCGACCGTCCCATCTTCGTGAACCTGCACGGTCACCGTCTGCAAGCCCGCAGTGGGCGCACGCGATGAGTCAACCATGGCCGACGATGAAGTGCCGCCAAACAGGCTGACGCCGATCTCGAAAAAATTGATCGCCAGCGTGTCGCCCTTGCGGATCAGGTCCGCCCGCGGCTGGAAATTGTCGCCGGCAAGCGCGCCCAGCGCGATAATCCCGGGATCCTGGGGCATAGCCTGATTGCGCACGATATCTGCGTCGATCTGAACCAGCGTATAGGGAACCTGGCTTTCGGCGGCGGTTTTTGCCGCCGTGTTGATCTGCCCCACCGTCGGCGCATTGGTGGGCAGCGTTTTGCAACCGGTCAAAGCGAGTGTGAGAACGCACAATGCCGCTTCAAACCGCTTGAGATTTTTCTTGAAATTGCAATCGAAACGAACTTGGGGATGAGCGCTGGACATGGAAAGCGCTCTGCCAACAGACATGGCGCAAGGCAAGGCGATTTTAACCACCGACAATACCTGCGATCGGGCACGGTCCTCGTTCGCCAGAGTTGGTTCGAGCATGCTGCATTGTCCCGATGCGTTCGGAATCCGACGTGCCCCACCCGCGTATTTTTACCGAGAAGTCAAAAAAATCGGGACATGTTTTACGCGCTGGGTAAAAGAGCTACTGCAAACCAAGGACTTGCTGCACCATTTCGGCAAAATCCCGTTGTTGCGACCGTTTGTGCGCCGTGATCGAGATAGACCCAAGCTTATGAAGCCGAATTCAACAGATCCCGTTGCCAAGCCCACCGGGGCATCCTTGCCAGGCCTACCCCTGCCCCTGCCGTTGCAGCCTTTTGTCGGCGAATACCGCGTGTTCACCGTCCCGCCGGAAGCGCCATTTTGTGACGATGTGGCCTTCGGCAGCCACTGCGTAATACATGCTGCAAATATTCTGCAGGACGCCGGCGATTCGCGCGGCCTGCTGCGTGCATGGTTCGCACTGCTACCGGTCGGTGGAAGACTGTTGATCGAAGTGCCCCACACGTTCCTGTGCGAACGGGAACTGGCACTGCCATCGCGCACCCATCCGGGCCGCCGGAGGCTCTATTCGCCTGCAATGCTGCTCGACGAACTGGAAGAAGCACTCGTTCCGAACACCTATCGCCTGCGCATGCTGTGCGATCATGACGACGACTATGATTACGCCAGCTCCGACAAGCGGAGCGGCCAACAATCGATCCTGGCTGTAATCGAACGGATCGAACGGCCGGAATGGGAACTCGACACCGGCGAGTTGTCGCGCGGCGTTCCCGCCAATGTCAGCTCAGAGTCTGGCAGGTTTGAACCTGTCAGCTTCGAGCCGCCGCGCACCCGCCACGAACACGTCGCGCTGGCCCCTCGGCACAGGGTGATCATCCTGAAGCTTGACCATCTCGGCGATTTCATCATGGGCTTGCCTGCGCTCGAAAAGGCGCGGACTGTCTTTGCCGACGCGGAAATTACGCTGGTCGTCGGCAACTGGAACGTCGCCATGGCGCGCGATCTGGGACTGTTCGATCACGTTATCGCCTTCGATGCGTTTCCGCGCAATTCGAGCGAGGAAAAGGTTGATCTCGCCGCGCGTATTGCCAATTTTGAAACAACGTTTCCCGGGATCTACGATCTCGCAATCGATTTGCGTACCGACCCCGACACGCGCGTTTTCCTGAACCATCTGCGTGCAGGCTTGCGCGCAGGAATCGGTACGCGCGCGCAGTTTCCATTCCTCGATATCTTTCTACCGATCGATCTCAGTCGCATGTTCGAGGGGGCGGCAGAAAAAAAGCTTGAAGTACACGATCACATCGCGCTCGCGCCCTGCCGCAAGACACACCATCGGCTGAGTTATGACGCCCGCAAACCGGTGCCGGCCGGCCAATGCCTGGTCTACGGCCCATACGCGCAGCTCACGCCGGGCGACTATGTGTTCATCCCTGATATCGAGATCGATGACGACGGTGACCGGGTGCTTTGCCTGGACATCGCTTGCGACGAGATAAGCGGCCTACGCCTTCTTGCGACGCAAGATCAAAAGCCGCAATTTCCATTTTGCGTCGAACACCCCGGGGCGCGGTTCGAGTTTCGCATTCATGCAATGACTGACCGGCGTACGCCGTCATTCAGTTACTTTGGCGGGCGACTGCTGCGGCGCGGGGCCAGCAGCGTGCTTCATCAATCCGAATATCTCGCGTTGCTGATCGATCTGATATCGATGCGCGTCGACCAGTTCGGCGTCCTGACCGAGATGGGCGGCAGCTCGTGAACACTATCGTCATTGCCCCCTATTCGAACAGCTCCATCCGCGACTGGCCTGCCGCCCATTTTACCACGCTGATCGGCCTGCTGCTCGACGGGTGGAATGATCCGGACGGGCTCATCCGCGTCACTGGCACCGCCGGCCAGCGGCTGCGGACCAATGCCATAGTCCGGCCTTATCCTTCCGGTCGGGTGCAGAACGATTGTGGCCGCCTGGAATGGGTTGATCTGGTCCAGGAATTGCGCAACGCGGTTTGCGTAATCGGCAACAATTCCGGCATCGCACACCTTGCCGGCTCGTTCGGCGTCCCGACGGTGTGCATCTTTGGCGGGTCGCATCAGCGTCGCGAATGGCGTCCGCTCGGTTTTCAGGTCACGGTGCTGTCGCGAGAGATCGGATGCTCGCCGTGCCATCTGGACCATGGCGCGCGGTGCCCAAACGGCCTGGCATGCCTGTGGGACATCAGCCCGGAAGAGGTCGCCCACGCCGTCCTCAAGGCAATAGCCGGCAGCACCCATACCATTGGCGCCGCTGCGCCCGACCCGGCTTGAAGAAAGGTTTCCGCATGATAAAAGACTGGCTCGCCCAAAAGATCGGTCTTCCAGGCCTAAACGACCGTCTCGATTTGCTTGAGCGCGAGCTTGCCGAACATCGCGCGACGATCGCGATCCAGAATGAACGGGTGCGTGTGGCAGAAACGCTTGCGATCACCGCAACTAGGGCGCTGGAGCGGATGGATCGACAGATGCGCGGTTTGACGCGCGTTACCCGATCGGGCGCGGCACGTTTGAAAACCCTGCGGGATGCGCAAACCAGTGACAAGGACGCGCAGACCATTGAGAAAATCGTAATCATAAAGGGGCTTGAGCAAGAAATCGGTCGTTTCAAAGCGGCGCTGGAAGTGCTCGAGTGCCGTCTCGATAACGATACGGAGCAGGCAAAGCGCGGCATTGCCGGCCTGTTTGCACGGATCGAGGCGACGCGCGCTTACGGAAGATCGAGCACTCCCGAAGATCCGCCTGCGCACTGACCCAAAAATCAGGATGCACGATGAATTGTCAGCAAAGCGAGATCATGTTCGAAACCCTTTCAAGATTGGCTCCGCCTGCCGCGCTCGGCACGACCCATGCCTGCAGGCTGTGTAACCATCCCGCCCATCCGTTCACCGCTGTCGACTTCAACAAGAGTTGCAACAATCTGCCGCTCGAACGGACAGGTGTGCTGGTCGAGTATTTTCGCTGCCAACGGTGTGAATTGATTTTTACCGATTTTTTTGACCGTTGGTCATCGGACGATTTTTCCCGGCATATCTACAATGACCGGTATATCGAGGTCGATCCGGAATACCGCATGATCCGCGCGAAGCGCACGGCCGAAGAAATCGCCCCGAGTTTTGCTGGTGGCGAACAGTGCCGCATTCTCGATTACGGGTCGGGTGCCGGATCTTTCGAAGCCGAGATGCGCCAGCGCGGATTTGGCAATTTCGCGAGCTACGACCCGTTTTCGCAAGTGGAGCGGCCGCAGGGGCAGTTCGACATCGTCACATGTTTCGACGTAATCGAACATTCGCCCACGCCGCAGCAGACGCTTGCGGATATCATGTCGTATGTTGCTCCTGGCGGGTTGGCGCTCGTCGGGCAGACATTGCAGCCAGCAGACATCGACTATCAACGAGGGCGTTGGTGGTACATCGCACCGCGCAATGGCCACGTGACATTTTTCAGTTGCGAAACGCTGCATGTCTATGCGTCGGCAAATGGCCTAGAATTCGCCGATTTTGGTAACCTGTTCGCGCTTACCCGTGCCGAGCCATCGGACCTTACGCGTAAATTCATCGCGCGCCGTCACCCGCAATCCAGGCGCATCGTGCTGCATGCGCCGTCAAAGGCAACGGGAACGCAGGAAACCTGGCACGAAGCAGAAGGGGAAGGCACCGCTGCGTTTCGCTGGACTCGCCTGGCCGAGGTATCCTTGGGCATGCATCCCACCCCGCGGGGGCTGTTTCGGGTCGTGCTCAGGCACCTTGGCGCGCGCAGCAAGACTTTTCTGGAGCAATCGCGGATTTGCGTCGGCACCCAGGAACAGAAAATCAGCGTTCATGAAGATGATATCTTCGCGGTGTTCGACCTGCCATTCGAAGCCGTGCGCGAAATTTCCCTGTGTACGCCCCAACCATTTTCCGACGCTTCTGCTGGCACCGGAACCGACCTGAGGGCAGTGGGTCTGGCAATCGCCTGCCAGGCCTGAGCCGCGCGGGCGGGGCCACGACTGCGCCTCGCCCGACTGGTCAACGATCGCGCCGCTCGCGGCGACATAAGCGCCTACAAACCGTCACCGGAAATGTGCCAAATTAGTTTGGAGGCCCGACCCGGAATCGAACCGGGGTAAACGGATTTGCAATCCGGTGCGTGGCCACTCCGCCATCGGGCCTCAGCGACCCGATGGAATCCATCAGGGTGCAAGAGAGCAGCGCGGTTAGCTCAGGCGGCGCCGCAGGGCAATCGGATTCTTCAGGCCAAACGATCAGGGGTCAACGAAGTTTGGCGTGCGCCTGGCCATGCCGGCCTGCACTGCCTCGATCTGGTTGGGTGAATACATCAGCAGGATCTGCGCCAGGCTTTCGGCCATCAGCACTTGCGCGTCGGTCATCATCGGCGTGCGGTTGGACAGGTCCTTGGCGGCGCGCACTGCGTGGGGGTTCTTGCTCGCGATCTCGTGCGCCAGCGCCATCGCGCGGGGCAGTGGATCGTCGTCCACGTGCGTGACGAAGCCCAGGTCGCGGGCTTGTGCGCCGGTGAATTCGCGGTGGGTGTAGGTCAGGTCGCGCAGGACGTCGTCGCGTACATTGCCGCGCCACAACAGGTATCCGCCCATGTCGGGCACGATGCCCCATTTGATTTCCATCACCGCCATCCGCGTGTCCGGGTGCGCGATGCGGATGTCGGCGCCGCTGGCGATCTGCAGGCCGCCGCCGATGCACACGCCGTGCACCGCGGCGATCACTGGCATGGGCAGATCGCGCCACAGCGTCGCAACATATTGCACGCGATTGGCGTCGCCATGCGTGCGATCGGACAGCGCGCCGTCTTTCCAGCGCTCGGCATTTGCCAGGCTCGACAGATCGATCCCGGCGCAAAATGCGCGGCCCGCGCCCGACACGACGACCGCGCGCACGCCGGTGGCCCCACGCACATGCTCGCCGGCTTCGACGATCGCGCCGAACATCGCATCGTCGAGCGCATTCATCTTGTCGGCGCGGTCGAGCAGGACGTGCGCGACGTGATCTTCGATCGTCACGGTGACGCGGTCGGCAAAATTCATGGCATCAATTCCCGGGCAATTTCATCGATCGATTAATTGCCCGGGAGAGGTGCGAAGTCCAGCAGGATTACGCGGCGGTCGCGTTGACGCCCATGCTTTGCAGATAGCGGCGCACGTTGCGCGCGGCCTGGCGCAGGCGCTGTTCGTTTTCGACCATCGCGATGCGGACAAAGCCTTCGCCGTCCTCGCCATAGCCAACGCCCGGCGCGACCGCGACTCCGGCCTGGGTCAGCAACTGCTTCGAAAACTCCAGGCTGCCCATATGGCGCAGCGCCGGTGGTAGCGGCGCCCAGGCAAACATCGATGCGGGCGGGCTGGGGATTTCCCACCCGGCGCGGCCAAAGCTTTCGACCAGCACGTCGCGGCGCTTTTGATAAAGCTCGCGGTTTTTGCCGACGATATCCTGCGGCCCGTTCAGCGCGGCGCACGTCGCGGCCTGGATCGGGGTAAACGCGCCATAGTCGAGATAGGATTTCACGCGGGTCAGCGCCGCGATCAGCTTCGTATTGCCGACCGCAAACCCGACGCGCCAGCCGGCCATTGAAAACGTCTTGCTCATGCTCGTGAACTCGACCGCGACATCCTTCGCGCCGGGCACTTCCAGGATCGATCGCGTCGGCTTGCCGTCGAAATAGAGCTCCGAATACGCGAGGTCCGACAGGACCCACACCTGGTTTTCGCGCGCCCACGCGACCAGGCGTTCGTAAAACGCCAGGTCGACGGTTTCGGCCGTCGGGTTCGACGGATAATTGACGATCAGCACCGACGGACGCGGCACCGAATAGCGCATCGCGCGGTCGAGCGATTCCCAATAGCGTTCATCGGGCGTGGTCGGCACAGAGCGGATCGTGGCGCCGGCGATGATGAACCCGAAGGTGTGGATCGGATAGCTGGGGTTGGGCGCGAGCACGACATCGCCCGGCGCGGTGATCGCGGTGGCGAGGCTGGCCAGCCCTTCCTTCGACCCGAGCGTCATCACCACTTCGGTTTCGGGATCGAGATCGACGCCGAACCGGCGCTTGTAATAATTCGCCTGCGCCTTGCGCACGCCGGGGATGCCGCGCGATGCGGAATATCCGTGCGCCGATGGCTTCATCGCCACTTCGCACAATTTGTCGATCACATGCTGCGGCGGCGGCAGGTCGGGATTGCCCATGCCCAGGTCGATGATATCCCGCCCGCCGGCGCGTGCCGCGGCCCGCATCCCGTTGACTTCGGCGATGACATAGGGCGGCAGGCGCTTCATGCGGTAGAATTCTTCGTCCACGAATCCGGGTTCTTTCTGCGGTCTGGCTGAATTGCGTCGGGCCCGATGCCCTTGCAAACCGCCCTGCCCTTACGCCAAACCGGCGCGCATGAAAACCTGTCCGCCGCGCAATCGGACCGGACAAGACTTGCGGTAGATATGCGGGCGCGACAGGTATAGAAGCGACGTAACGAAAAGAGGATACCATGGGCAGCAAGGCGAACCCTCCCAAGAGCGGGCCTTCGAAGAGTGGACGTGCGAAGAGCGGCCCTGCGCCGACTTCGGACGATACTCCGGATGCCATGGTGATCGAGGATCTGATCCGCCAGCAGGGCGCCGCGTTGCAGGCGCTGTTCGCCCCGATGATGACGGGCGTGATGACCAGTGCGGGCGGCGGCATGCCGCTCAGCCCGCCCGAGCCCGGCGACATGCAGCATTGGGCGATGTCGGCGGCCAAATTGCAGAAAATGTGGCTCGATTTCGGCGCCGAACAGGCCGGACGGATCGAGCCGATGATGGCCCGTTTCGCCAGTCCGGCGAGCTGGACCGCGCTCGGCCAGGCGTGGACGACCGCGCTGAGCAACGCCGGCACCAATCCCGCCGCAAACCTGGCGGCCGAAGAATGGTTCGCGCAGATGCCGCTGGTCCTGCCTGCGCAGAAACGGATGTGGGACGATGGCCTCGCGCTGTGGACGACGATGCTCGGCCGGATGGGCAGCCCCGATGCGCCGGCGGCCGATTTGCCGCGGAAAGACCGCCGCTTTGCCGACCCGCAATGGTCGAGCCAGCCGGTGTTTGCGCTGATCCACCAGACATACCTTCTGCTGACCGAGCGCCTGACCGCCATGGCCGACGATGTCGCCGGCGTCCCGCCCGAACGGCGCGAGCAGGTGCGGTTCATGGTCAAAGTGCTGACCGAAGCGCTGAGCCCGGCGAATTTCCCGCTGACCAACCCGCTGGTGATCCAGCGCACGATGGAGACCAAGGGCGAAAACCTGGTGCGCGGGGTCGAACACCTGCTGTCCGACTTGCGCAAGGGCCAGGTGACACACACCCGGCCGGATGCGTTTGAACTGGGCGTCAATCTCGCCGCGACGCCTGGCAAAGTGGTTTATGAAACACCGCTGTTTCAACTGATCCAGTACAGCCCGGTGACCGAAACGGTGAACGCGGTGCCGCTGCTGATCTTTGCCCCGTGGATCAACCGCTATTACATCCTCGATCTGAACCCCGCGAACAGCTTTATCCGCTGGTCCGTGGCGCAGGGCCTGACGGTGTTCGTCGTGTCGTGGCGATCGGCCGATGCGACGATGGCCGATCTGGTCTGGGACGATTACGTGCGCGCCCAGATCGAGGCCATCGATGTGGTGCGCGCGCGGCTGAATGTCCCGGCGGTGCACACGATCGGCTATTGCGTGGCGGGCACGACCCAGGCCGCGACTCTGGCGGTGCTGGCGGCACGCAAGCAGGCGGACAAAGTCGCCTCGGCCACGTTTTTCACCGCGCAAGTCGATTTCGAACAGGCCGGCGACCTGAAGAATTTCATCGACGAGGGCCAGTTGCAGTTGATCGAAAACCTGGCGACCGATGGCTACCTCGATGGGCGCTATGTGGCGATGGCGTTCAACATGCTGCGATCGTCGGACCTGGTGTGGAACTATGTCGTCAACAATTACCTGCTGGGCGAAGACTATTCCGAATTCGATTTGCTGCACTGGAATGGCGATACGACCAATCTGCCGTACCAGTGGATGCGCGCCTATCTCGTCGACCTTTATCGCGACAATCGCCTGGTCGAGCCGGATTCGCTCAGCGTCGACGGTACGCCGATCGACCTCACCCGCATCGCCACGCCGTGCTATATCCAGGCCGGCCGGCTCGATCACATTGCGCCGGCGCAAAGCGTCTGGAAACTGACGCACCATCTGGCGGGGCCGTATAAATTCGTGCTGGCCGGATCGGGGCATATCGCGGGCGTGGTCAATCCCCCGGCGGCGAACAAATACCAATACTGGCTCAACCCAGGCGCGGTGCGCACGCTCGATGAATTCATCGCCGGCGCGGTCGAAACCAAGGGCAGTTGGTGGCCCGACTGGATCGCATGGATTCGCACATTCAGCGATGAACAGGTGCCGGCGAAAGGCCGCCGCGCGCCCGGTGGCCGGGGTGACAAGGCGATCTCCGACGCGCCGGGAAGCTACGTCCGGCAGCGCTGAAACCGCGCCTGCGATCCATCGCGGGAACGATATGGTGCAGTGCACAATAATACTTGACTGGCCCCGGCACGAGGCTTAATTGTGCAGTGCAGCAAAGGCCGCGCGCCGGGGACCCGCTTCCCGTGCCACCGCGATGCCGTGGCTGAGGAGCATTGTACCCATGGCCGATCCCGTTGAACCGATCGCGGAAAAAATCAGTGAAGTCGTCGCCGAAGTGACAGAGCCCGTGGTGAAAGCTGCCGAGGCTGTTGCCGCGCCCGAGCCTGTTGTCGTAAAGGCGGCGGCGCCGGCTCCCGCGAAGAAAACGCCGGTGAAGAAAGCTGCCAAGCCCGCCAAGCCCGCCAAGCCTGTTGTCACCAAGACGGCAGCGCCAGTGTCAAAAGCGGTAGCGAAAGCGCCTGTTGCAAAGCCGGTCGTAGCCAAAGCGGCCGTCGCTAAAACAGTCGCCGCAAAGCCTGCTCCAAAGATCAAAACTCCCAAGGCGAAGAAACCGACGCCAGTCAAAACTCCGGTCCTGACTGTCGCCAAAACACCCATCAAAACGCCCGCCAAAATCATCCCCGCACCCCTTGCGCGGACCGCGGCGGTAATCAAAAAGGCACCCAGCATCATGACCACCACGACCGAAAAATTCCAGACCGTGATCAAGGACGCATCGGCCAAAGCCAAGGCAGCGTTCGAAAAGAGCCAGGCCAACCTGGGCGAAATGGGCGAATTCACCAAGGGCAACGTCGAAGCCGTGGTTGAATCGACCAAGATCCTCGCCACCGGCCTGCAGGCGATGACCAAGGGCTATGCGGCCGAAAGCAAATCGGCATTCGAAACGCTGACCGCTGAAATGAAGAGCCTCGCCACGGTGAAAACCCCCAGCGAACTGCTCGAAAAGCAGTCAAGCCTGATGCGCGCGCACTTCGACGCAGCAGTCGCCGCCAGCTCGAAGAACAGCGAAGCCATGCTGAAGCTGGCCAACGAAGTGTTCCAGCCGATCTCGAACCGCGTCAGCCTCGCGGTCGAAAAGATCAAGCAGGCCGCCTGATCACGCTTTGACAGCGGAATGAATTTGGCAACGGGCCGGACGGGATATTCCCGCCCGGCCCGTTTGCGTTTGGCCTTCGATTCTTTAACAAGTTCGCTCATCCTGAGCCTGTCGAAGGACGCGCGCCAACGCTGGCCCAATGCGGTAGCAAGATCGCCCAGTCGACCGTGGCGCGCGTCCTTCGACAAGCTCAGGATGAGCGAACTTTTGAATTTTCATCGCAAAATTTAGCGATTCACCTTCTGTGAAACCACCAGCCCCGAGGGGCGGGGCTATCTCGCTTTGCCCGACCAAACCTGTGCTCAACTCGAACCAATGCTGTGCTGCTCTGGCACAAATTGCGGCCAAATGGTTCACGGATGCCTGCGAACTTGCATCCGCGAACCCTGATCGTGCTCTCGCCTCTTGAATGGCAGGCGGTGCGGTGCGATATTACGGCAACCATGCAGCCCGATCACGAATTCCAGCCACCCGTTACCGGGGCGATGCCATCATTTGGCGCGTGCCCGCCGCCAGCGTACGCCGGGCCCTTGCCCACACGCAGCGCCGGCGACGATGAAGACGGCGCAGGCGGCGGCGGAGGTGGCGACGGCCAGATCGGGATCGCCACCCGCACCCGCACACGCCCCAAAAAGCCCAGCATGTTCAAAGTCCTGATGCTGAACGACGATTACACCCCGATGGAATTCGTCGTCATGGTGCTCAAGCGCTATTTCCACATGGACATCGACCAGGCGACCCAGGTCATGCTGCACGTCCACCAGCGCGGCGTCGGCGTCTGCGGCATTTTCCCGTACGAAATCGCCGAAACCAAAGTGAACCAGGTGATGGATTTCGCCGACGAGAATCAGCACCCGCTGCGCTGCACGCTGGAAAAAGCCTGATCGGGCGATTACCGGTAACGATATCCTTTTTGGCAATATCCTTTTGGCCTTCCTTCAAACCGCGATCCCGGCTAGGCCTTTGACCATGCAGGATCAGCGCATACGGATGGCGAACATCGGCCAGCATTCCCTCACTCCGCACTGGCCCGCCTCGTGACATTCATCACCGCCACCGACAAATACATTGCTCGGCTCGTCATCGTGCCGATGCTCGCGGTATTTTTCATCGCGGCCTCGCTGCTCATCCTCGACAAGATGCTGACGCTGTTCGACTTTGTCGCCATGGAGGGCGGCCCGGTCGAAGTCGTGTTCAAGATGCTCGCGAACATGATGCCCGAATACGCCAGCCTGGCGATTCCGCTCGGCCTGATGCTCGGCATCCTGTTCGCCTTCCGCAAACTGGCGACCAGCTCCGAACTCGATGTCATGCGCGCGGTCGGGCTCAGCTATACCCGCCTGCTGCGCGTGCCCTTCCTGTTCGCGATCGTGCTCGCCGTCTTCAACCTGCTGATCGTCAGCTACGTCCAGCCGCTGTCGCGCTATTATTACGAGGAATTGCAGTTCGAACTGCGCTCGGGTGCCCTGGGCGCGTCGATCAAGGTCGGCGAATTCAACACCCTGCAGAACAAGACCGCGCTGCGCGTCGAATCGAGCCGCGATGATGGCCGCCAGTTGCAGGGCATCTTCGCCCGCATCCAGACCGCCACCGGCGAAGTCCTGACGATTTCCGCGCGCGAAGGCCAGTTCTTCGCCAACCGTGAAAATCCCGATACGGTGATCCTTCGCCTGACCGATGGCCAGATCGTGCAACAGGCGCCGTCGATCCGCAGCCCGCGCGTGCTGACCTTTGCCAGCCACGATCTGCCGATCGACCTCCCCCGCATCGAACAGTTCCGCCGGCGGGGTGACAAGGATCGCGAATTCTTCCTGCCCGAACTGCTGCGCATCGGCTGGAGCCACGCCTCGACCAAGGAAATGCGCTACCAGTCGATCGCCAACCTGAATTTCCGGCTGGTCGAAGTGGCGATGATGTTCCTGCTGCCGATGCTCGCCGTCGCGCTCGCGGTCCCGCCAAAACGATCGTCGTCCGCGCTCGGCGTGTTCCTGTCGATCGTGATGGTCGTCGCCTATCACAAGGTCAACGAATACGGCCAGGACGTCGCCAGCCTGGGCCGCGCCGATCCCGTGCTCGCGCTGTGGGGGCCGTTCACCCTGTTCGGCGCACTGATCCTGTGGCTGTATTACACGCTGGCCTACGTCCCGGGCGGGCAGCCGATCGGCGGGCTCGAAACGATGTTCAGCCGCTTTGCCAAGTTCATCGTGCGCCTGTTCTCCAGCAAGAAAAAACGCGCCGTAACAGCGCAAGACGATGCCGATGGAGAGAGCGCGCCGCATGCTGCTTGATTTCTTTCCCTCGCGCACAGTGACGATGTACCTCGCCCGCATGTTTGCGGTGCGGATCGTCGCGGTTCTGTTCATGCTCGTGCTCGTCCTGCAAATGCTCAACCTGTTGAGCGAAAGCGGGCACATCCTGGCCGCCAAAGGCAATGGCCAGATGGAGCTCCTGCGCTTCGTCGGCCTGCGCGCGCCGCAGTTGATCAGCCGCTTCCTGCCCTATTCCGTGCTGCTGGCCACGATCATCACCCTGGTGACGCTGAACCAGAACAGCGAAGTCATCTCGATGAAAGCCGCGGGCCTGTCCGCGCACCAGATCCTGGCGCCGCTGTTCCTCGTCGCCGCCGTGACCTGCGTCCTGACCTTCGTCTTCAACGAACGCGTCACCGTACGCTCGACCTCCGCGCTGAAAGCCTGGCAGGATGTCGACTACGGCGCCGTCCCACCCGATACCGATATCAAAACCAACGTCTGGATGCAGGACGGCCCCAACATTCTGTTCGCCCGCACCGTCACCGGCCGCGGCGCCGCAACCCGGATGGGCGACGTCAGCTGGTATCGCCGCGACCCCAACGGCATCGTCAACGAAATCGTCCAGACCGCACACGCCCGCTACGCCCACCCCGGCTGGCAGTTCGACCAGGGCACGATCTTCGACGTCCAAAGCACACAACAAACCCCCCTCGGCAGTCAACGCATCTACGCCACCGGCGTCGACCCCGCCCAGGTCATCGTGCGCCGCACCGACGCCGACGGCGAATCCCTGCCCCAGTTGTCCGCATCGATCGACGCCATCCACGCCGCCGGCTACCGCACCAGCGAACTCGACGGCAAATGGTGGCACAAAATCTCGGGCCCCCTGTCCGCCCTCCTGATGCCCCTGCTCGGTGCAGTCGCCGCCTTCGGCCTGGCACGCTCAGGCAAATTGTTCGTGCGCGCCGTGATCGGCATGGCCCTGGGCTTCGCGTATTTCGTGATCGACAACGCGGCCTTGGCAATGGGCAATTTCGGCGGATACACGCCGCTGCTGGCAGCCTGGTCGCCGTTTTTGCTGTTCCTGCTGATTGGTGAGACAGTGCTGATCCGGACTGAGGAATAAAGGGCCTCCGGCGGCAAAGGGCTATTGCCCTTTGATCCCGTTACCGTCTTGAACTGTTTTTCCGTTATGCCGCTGCACCTGTCGCAAAGGCGGAAATTTCCCCCAAGGTCCGCTCATGCTGAGCCTGTCGAAGCATGCGCGCAAGATTAGGTCTGGGCGCCCGATCCAAGTGACGGGCTGGCCATGTCGCACTATCCCCACGCCTGCGTCCCGCCGCAAAGCGGCAGCCCTCAAAGCCGCGTCGCGGCGGGATACAACGGCCCGGGCGACACACAGTTCAAGACGGTAACGGGATGCAAGGGCAATGGCCCTTGCCCGCCGGAGGCCCTTTAAGGCTTAGGCGCAGGCTTCGGCGCGGCCTTATCGTCCTTCTTCGGCACGTTGAACGTCCCGCTCACCCGGCCGCCGCTTGTCCCGCTTTGTCCGATGCCGCTGGTCGAAGTACCCGACCCGGCCGAATGGCCGTCGATATTCGAAATGCCGGTGTTCAGGTCGGTGACCAGGCGGCCGCCGTTCAGATTGTCGCCGTTGGCGCGGTGCAGCGTGACGTGGCCGACCATGGTGATCAGTTTGCGATTGAGGTCGTAGACTGCGACATCGCCGGTTGCGCGTTCGGAGGTGCGGGTGACGACGACGTGGCCGGTGGCATCGACGCGCTGCAGTTCGACTTTGCTGACGTCGGAATAGGCCATCAGGGTGCGGTCGGCGGTCATTTTCAGGTCGGCCTGGATGATATCGACATTGCCGGTAAGGAGGACGCGTTTCTGCTTGTCCTGCAGTTCGATGTGGTCGGCTGAGAAATCTACCGGTGCTTCGCTGTTATGCGCGACGGCTGCGGCGAGCGCGAGATGGCTCGCGCCGGCGATCGTGACCGCTGACAGCGCAACGCCGCCGATCAGGCGACGAACGGGGGAGCGCATACGGAAAGCGTGAGTCACGGCCGGGTTACCTGCATGGAAGATAGGGAGGGGTTGGTCTGCTTGCCGGGCATCGCTGGCTGGCCCTGGTCTGTCGCCTTGCCGGGGAGCGTCGTCTTGCCGGGCACCATGCGGAATTTGGCATGGCCATCGAGCTTGATATCGTGGGTATCGAGGTTGGCGACGATGCGATCCGCGCTGAAGGTGCCGCTGGGGATGCGCCCATCGACCGCGCCGTGGCTGACCAGTTGGCGATTGTTGAGATTGATGTCGGCGCCCTGGGTGACCATGCGGTAGCCATCGGCGCTCTGGATATTGACGGGGCCTGGCACGGTGATTGTCTGGTGCTCGAAATCATATGTGCCGGTTTGCGCGATCATGACCGCGGGCCCGTCGTCGAGCATCATGCGCGCGGTGACGTCTTTCATTTCGATCAGTTGCTGGCGCGCGCTGTGCTGGACTGCGGTGCCGGATGTGACCGAAAACGCCCGGCCGCGATCGTCTTCGCCGCGGTACATGGCGCCGAGCGCGCGCAGGCGGTCATTGACCATCGCGACTTTGGTACGGTCGAGCAGGAAGCTGATTTCGCCGCGCGGGGCGAGCGGCGCGGTGATCATGACGGCGAGGAGCACGCCGATCATGCCGGGCAGGAGCACCGACAGGATGCGGACCGCGCGATCGTGCGAGCCGCCGGGCGCGGCAAACACCTGGCGCCGGTTGCGCTGCTGGTCTGCACGCAGGGTCATGCGCGCGGCTCCAACAGGCGGGGCTTATTCGTGGCTGAAGATATCGGCATCGGGCCACCCGGCCAGATCGAGCAAAGCGCGCGACGGCAGAAAATCGAAACACGCCTGCGCAATTTCGGTGCGCCCTTCGCGCGCCAGGCGCTCGGCCAGCACGGTGTGGCACACGTGGAGGTAGCGCACGTCGGACGCGGCATATTCCATCTGCGCATCGGACAGCACGGCGCCGCCCCAATCGCTCGACTGCTGCTGCTTCGACATGTCCTTGCCCGCCAGTTCGCGCACCAGGTCCTTCAACCCGTGGCGATCGGTATAGGTGCGGACGAGTTTCGACCCGATCTTGGTGCAGAACACCGGTACCGCGCTGACGCCCAGGTAATGCTGGATCGCGGCGAGGTCGAACCGCGCATAGTGAAACAGTTTCAGGCGGGTGGGGTCGGCCAGCACCGCCTTGAGATTGGGCGCGTCATACGTGCTGTTCTTGCCGAACCGCACGAGGTGCTCATCGCCCTGCCCGTCGGAAATCTGCACCACGCACAGGCGATCGCGGTGGGTGATCAGACCCATCGTTTCGGTGTCGACGGCAACAATGCCGGGGGCCAGCACATCGGCGGGCAAGTCTTCTTCGTGGAAATATACAGCCATCCAAGGACGCTTAGAGCATTGCGCAAAAAAGTGGAAACCGGTTTTTACAAACTGCGACGCGAATGGCATGCATTGCCCGGATGAATGACATTCCAGACACATGGCGCCCGGCGCTCGAGCCTGTCCTTGCCACCCCGCCGATGCGCGCTTTGGGTGCATGGCTACGCGGCGAGGAGGCGGCGGGCAAAGTGATCTATCCGCCGCGCGGGACGCGGCTCGCGGCGCTCGATCTCACGCCGCTCGACAAAGTGCGTGTCGTGATCCTGGGCCAGGATCCCTATCATGGCCCGGGACAGGCGCACGGGTTGGCGTTTTCGGTCCAGGACGGCGTGCGCGTTCCGCCCAGCCTGGTGAACATCTACAAGGAATTGCACACCGACCTGGGGATTGCGCCGGCGCCCCACGGCAATCTGGAATCGTGGGCGCGGCAGGGCGTGCTGCTGTTGAACAACGCGCTGACCGTCGAACAGGCGCTGCCCGGATCGCACCAGAAACGCGGGTGGGACGCCTTTACCGACGCTGCCGTCGCAGCGGTCGCGGCCAGGACCGAGCCGTGCGTGTTTATCCTGTGGGGCAGCCACGCGCAGAAAAAGGCCGCGCGCATTCCCGGGCTGATGGACGGCCGCCACCTCGTGCTGACGGCGCCGCACCCCAGCCCCTTGTCGGTCTACAAGGGATTTTTCGGCAGCCGCCCGTTCAGCCAGGCCAACGCCTTCCTCGCCGCGCACGGGCGCGGCGAGATCGATTGGCGTATTGGTTAGGCGCGCGGCGCAGCGCATCCCGCCACACTCCACCCGACCAGCTCTACCCCACCCAACACACCGAGTCATTCCCGCGCATGCGGGAATCCAGTGTCTGGGCGCCACGTCGCGACTTTACGAAACGTTGCAGCTGGATTCCCGCGTTCGCGGGAATGACTCAGTGAGTTGGTCGAGCTTGGTGCAATCTACTCAGTTCCAGCCAATCACACCCTTGATTTCCAGGAAATCATGGATGCCATAGTCCGCATATTCGCGGCCATTGCCCGACTGCTTATACCCGCCAAACGGCGCGTGAACGTCCCAATCCGGGTAGTTGACCTGCACCGTGCCGCTACGCAGACGCCGCGCGATCGCGCGGATCTGGTCCATGTCGGTGCCCGCAACATAGCTGGCGAGGCCATAGACCGTGTCGTTGGCGATCTCGACCGCCTGGTCGATCGTGTCATAGGGCATGATCGCCAGCACCATGCCAAACACTTCCTCGCGCGCGATCGTCATGTCGTTGGTGACGCCGCCGAACACGGTCGGACGCACGTAATAGCCTTTGCTCAGGCCCTCGGGTCGGCCCGCACCGCCGGTGACGAGGTCGGTACCTTCGTCGATCGCCTGTTTGATCAGGCCTTGGATCTTGCCCCACTGGACATCGCTGACCACCGGGCCATGCGTCGTCGCCGGATCATGCGGATCGCCCACGACCATTGTCGCGGCGGTTTCCTGCGCAACTTTCAGCGCTTCGGCATGGCGATCGGCGGGCACCAGCATGCGGGTCGGCGCGTCGCACGACTGGCCCGAATTGCTGAAACAGCCGCGCACGCCGGCTTCGACTGCAGCGGCGAGATCGGCATCGGGCAGGATGATATTGGCCGATTTCCCGCCCAGTTCCTGCGCCACGCGCTTGACCGTGTCGGCGGCTGCCTTGGCCACCAGAATGCCCGCGCGGGTCGATCCGGTGAACGAGACCATGTCGACATCGGGGTGTTCGGCCAGGACCTGGCCGACATCGGGGCCATTGCCGTTGACGAGGTTGAACACGCCCGCCGGCGTGCCCGCCGCATGCATGATTTCGGCGAAGATCAGCCCGCTGGCCGGCGCGATTTCCGAAGGTTTCAACACCACGGTGCACCCGGCGGCGAGCGCCGGCGCGACCTTGCACACGATCTGGTTCAGCGGCCAGTTCCACGGCGTGATCAGCGCGGCAACGCCGATCGGTTCCAAGATCACCTGGCTGGTGCCTCGCGTTTCCTCGAACTTGATGTCTTCCAGCGCCTTGATCGCAGCTTCCATATGCGCGCGCCCGGCCCAGGCCTGCGCATCGCGGGCGAAATCGATCGGCGCGCCCATTTCGGCGGTCACCGCCTGCGCAATGTCTTCGAACCGTTTGTTGTATTCGTCGAGGACGCGGCGCAGCAGCGCCAACCGGTCTTCGCGCGTCGAAAACTGCCAGGTTTCAAACGCCTTGCGCGCGGCGGCCACGGCGTGATCGACATCGGTCTTGTCGCCCATCGCGATCGTCATGAACGGCGCTTCGGTCGCGGGGTTGATCACATCGAGCGTTTTCGCGCTGGCCGGGGCGACCCACTGGCCATCGATATAGAACTTCTGGGCATTGGCAGAAAACGACATGGATCCATCCTTGCGGCGGGGAAGGTAAAGCCGGGTCGGGATCGCACTTTTGGGCAGGGGCGGCAAGAACCAAGCCGGCCCGCGCAGAAAGGATAAGCAAATCTTGCGCGATTGATTTACGAATTGCCGCATGACGCAAGCACACCCCCGCGAAGCCACCGGCGCCCCGTTTTCGATCGATTCGATGCGCGTCGCGCAACGCGAATCCTGGCGCGCGCTGAATGCGATGGTTGCCGCGATTCGCCCCGGCATGCGCGAAAGCGAAGCGCTGGCGCTGGGCGCGAAAATCCTGGCGGACCTGGGCATGGAATGCGCGTGGCATCCGCTGATGGTGCGGTTCGGGCCCAACACGCTGAAAGTGTTCAGCAGCGTCAACGATGACGACCTGGTGCTGGGCGAAGACGACATCTATTTCATCGACATGGGCCCGGTGTTCGAAGGCCACGAAGGCGATGTCGGCGAGACATTCGTGACCGGCAGCGATCCCGAAATGGCCCGCTGCGCCGCCGATTCGAAGATCCTGTTCGATCGCGTGCGCGACATCTGGCAGCAGGGCAAAGTCGGCGGCATCGCGCTATACGAAGCTGCCGAGCGCGAAGCCGAGGCAATGGGCTGGGTGCTGAACCTGGACGTCAAAGGCCACCGCGTCAGCGATTATCCGCACCGCGCGCTGCCGCCCGGCGGCAAGCTCGGCACGCTCGACGTGGTGCCCACCACCGGCCTGTGGGTACTGGAAATCCAGATCCGCCACCCCACCCTGCCGTATGGCGCATTCTACGAAGACATGCTGGACCAGGACGCTTAACCGGGTTTGGCGCTCGGCTTGGCCGCAGGCACCGTCCTGGCCCAGCGCGCATCCAGCTTGTCCTGCGCGCTGTCGGCCGTTGCCCGCGCGATCAGCGAAATGCCATGCAGCGTGATGCTGTGGCTGCCGAACCAGCCGCCCAGCATGCTGTAGCCGACATCATAGATCGCGACATCGGTGCGCTCGTCGCCATCGACAAGATAGCGCGTGGTCAGCGCGACCGGGAAATGCCCGTCGACATGGCCGTTATCCGGCATATGCGCGGTCACCCGCGCCTTGATCAACGCGTGCTCGAACCAACTGACGTCGATCCGCGGTTCGCCGGTCGTGTCCGCCTCCGTCAGGCCCAGCGCTGTGGGAAACACGATATGCTGGTCCTGCACCGACTGTTCGCTGGACGCGGGCTTCAGCAGCAGCAGGCGCTTGCCCGCGTTCGTGGCGACCAGCACCAGCGTTCCCGAATGCGCCGCGGCCTTGTGCGCGTCGGCCACTTTTTCCGCCTGGTCGGCCTTGCGCTGGGTCCAGTTGCCGTAAAACGTCAGCCCGGAAATCGCCAGGGCAATCACCGTCAGGATTTCGCCAAATGTAATCCACCGGCGCCGCGAGGCGCGCGCAGCAGCATCTGATCCGGGGTTTGGTGCGCGTTCAGTCACGAGTGGCTTCCATCAAGTGTCGCGCAAACATAGCGGCCTGCAAGGGCGGGCGCAAATGTCCCGGTGCCACGCGGCCAAAAGAGCTAAAAAACCCGCGCGATTTCGTAGAACACTGCGCCGACCGCCGCCGATGCCGGGATCGTCACGACCCACGCGACCGCAACCTTCTGCGCCACGCTCCACCGCACCGCCGATGTCCGCCGCGCCGCGCCGACGCCGACGATGCACCCGGTGATCGTATGCGTGGTCGATACCGGAATGCCGAACGCGCTCGCCGCAAACAGCATGACCGACCCGCCGGCCGACGCGCAAAACCCCTGGTGCTGGGTCAAACGCGTAATCCGGCTGCCCATCGTCTCGATGATTTTCCACCCGCCCGACAGCGTGCCAAGGCCGATCGCGGTATAACAGCCCAGCACCACCCAGACCGGCACATGGAACGTCTCGCCCAGATACCCCTGTGAATACAGTAGCACGGCGATGATCCCCATCGTCTTTTGCGCGTCATTCGCGCCGTGCCCCAGCGAATAGGCAGCGGCGGAGACGAGATGCAGCCGCTTGAACGTTTTTTCCGCCATGCGCGCGCTCGTGCGCACAAACAGCCATGAGGTAATCAGGAACAGCAGCATCGACACGACGAGGCCGATGACCGGCGACAGCACGATCGCGACCGTCGTCATCGTCAGCCCCTTCCACACGATCACCCCGGGCCCCGCATGCATGATCCCCGCGCCGAGCAGCCCGCCGACGAGCGCATGGCTCGATGACGAGGGAATCCCGCGCCACCAGGTGATCACGTTCCACACCATCGCCCCGACCAGCGCGCCAAACACGACCGCCGGGGTCACCGCGTCCTTGTTGATAATGCCTTTGCCGACGGTTTCAGCAACTTTCAGCCCGAACAGGAAATAGGCCGAGAAATTGAACACGCCGGCAAACAGCACCGCCTGCACCGGCGTCAGCAACCGCGTCGAGACAACCGTCGCGATCGAATTGGCCGCATCGTGCAAGCCATTCAGAAAATCGAACGCCAGCGCCATGACCACCAGCGCGATGATCAGCGGCAGAGCGAGACCCAGGTGATGCATGGCTCAGGCGTGATCGATGACGAGATTGTCGATCTCGTTGGCGACATCTTCGAACCGGTCGACCACGCGTTCGAGGTGGCTGTACAATTCGCGGTGGACGAAAAACCGCATCGGTGCGGTCTCGCCCAGCGTACGGTAGGCGCGCGCCAGGCCCGCATCGTGGATCTCGTCGGCGCGGCCCTCGAGCCGGATCAGCCGCTCGGTCAATTCGTGCAGCCGCGTGGCGTTGCCATGGATTTCGCGCAGCAGCGGCAGCGCCTCGGCAATCAGCCGCGCCGCCTCGACGATGATCGCCGCCATATCCTGCATTTCGGGCTCGAACGCAGTCACGCCATAGATCGCGACCGCGGTCGACACCTGGTGCATCTGGTCGATCGCATCGTCCATCGATCCGATCAGCGAGGTGATCGCGCCGCGGTCGAACGGGGTCAGGAATGTCTTGCGCACGCTGATCAGCACTTCGCGCGTGATCGCATCGGCATCATGTTCGCGTTCGGAAATTTCGCGGACATGCTGCCCCATCGTTTCCCCGCCCTGGAGCATGCGGACTAGTGCATTGCTGCCCGCGATCAGCGTCTCGCCATGCGCTTCGAACAGCGCAAAGAAATTGCCCTGGTTGGGCAAGAGCGACTGGAACCAGTGAAACATTCCCAATTTCCTCTTCGCGCCAGCGATGCGTGCCAGCAATGACGCGGCGTTGGTCAGTGTGCGCACTTCCGATGCGCGAAAGCTGCGGATCAATATGCCAAGATCGGCTTCCTCGACCGCATTGGCAGCCTCGGCCAGCGAAAACCAGCGCCGCGTGCGCTGGTCGGCCTCGGGCCATTCGTCCAGTTCGCGCGTCACCGCCAGCGGAAAAAGCTGCACCTCGGCACGGATCGCCGCGCCCGATGTCAAAGTCTTGCGATAGGAATACGTGCCCAGCGCGCTGGGACAGACCGCGCCGGTCACGCCCGCTTCCTCCAGCGCCTCCCGCGCAGCGGCCATATGCGGGGCCTCGCGCTTGCCCACATTGCCCTTGGGCAAGACCCAGCGCCCGGTCCCGCGCGAGGTGACCAGCAGGACTTCGGTGGGAGCAGACAGCCCCTCGCCCGCAGTGCGATAAGGTAGTGCAGCAATCTGGCGGACGGTTTTTGCTCCTGATACAGCGCGATACCTAGCGCTAGATGACAAGCGCGTGTTTCGTCAAGAAAGTGCCGTAAAAAGCAGTGCGCGATATCCTCCCCGGAACGGGGAGGGGGACCGCCCGCAGGGTGGTGGAGGGGCCGGGCAGCCGGGCGCAATTTCGCGTGGATGCTCGGCGCTTTCGTCAGGTGACTTAGCGCAAACGTGGCATAATCCGGAGACGCCCCTCCACCACGCTACGCGCGGTCCCCCTCCCCCAAGGGGGAGGATTTAGCAGCGGCGGCTCTTGTTGGTGTAATTTATAGTTGACAATTCGTCGCCAATTGTGAATTATAGTTGGCATGCTCGAAGTCCGGCGTACCACCGAATTTATGGAATGGATCGACGGCCTTCGCGATATTCAAGGCCGGGCGCGGATTGCAAAACGAATTGATCGCATCGCGCTGGGCGCATTCGGCGACACGAAACCGGTCGGCGACGAGGTCAGCGAACTGCGTTTCACGTTCGGCCCCGGATACCGCGTCTATTATACGCGGCGCGGCGATGTCGTGGTGATCCTGCTTTGCGGCGGCGACAAAGATTCGCAGAAACGCGATATCGAGCGGGCAAAAGCCATGGCGAAGGAGATCGAATGATGGCCATTGAAACGAAACCGTGGGACGCGGCCGATATCCTCAAGACGCCGGCAGACATTGCCGCTTACCTCGACGCCTATCTCGAAGATGGCACGCCAGAGGAACTGCGCCGGGCGCTTGGCACCATCGCACGTTCCCACGGCATGTCGGCGCTCGCTCGCGAAACGGGCATCAGTCGCGAAGCGTTGTACAAAGCGTTCAGCGATCAGGGCAACCCGACACTCGACACGCTGCTGCGCGTGATGAAAGCGTTTGGCGTGCGGCTCGGCGTCGCGGCCTGATCTGGCCGCGACACTCCCCCTCAACGCGGCAGTTCGCTGACGCCCATCAGTGCTTCGTCGACCGCGCGGGCGCATTGGCGGCCTTCGCGGATGGCCCACACGACCAGGCTCTGGCCGCGGCGCATATCGCCGCACGAAAAGACGTTTTCGGCGCTCGTGCGGTAATCCTGGACATTGGCCAGGACATTGCCGCGCGGATCGAGCTCTACGCCTGCCTGTTCGATCAGGCCCTGTTTGCGCGGGCCGACAAAGCCCATTGCCAGCAGGATCAGGTCGGCGGGGATCACGAATTCGCTGCCGGCGACTTCCTGCATTTTGCCATCGACCCATTCGACGCGCACGCATTCGAGGCCCGAGACGTCGTTGGTGCCCGCGACCCGCTTGGTCAGCACTGCGAATTCGCGCGCGACGCCTTCTTCGTGGCTGCTCGATGTGCGCAGTTTCAGCGGCCAGTTCGGCCAGGTCAGCGCCTTGTCTTCCTTTTCGGGCGGGCGTGACATGATTTCGAGCTGCGTGACCGAGGCCGCGCCCTGGCGATTGGACGTGCCAACGCAGTCCGAACCGGTGTCACCGCCGCCGATCACGACGACATGCTTGCCCGTCGCGGTCAGCGATCCGCGCGGCGCGGCGCGGATTTCGTCATCGCCGGCGTTGCGCTTGTTCTGCTGGGTCAGGAATTCCATCGCATAGCGCACGCCGGGCAATTCGAACCCGGGGATCTGCAGCGGACGCGGATCTTCCGAACCGCCCGCGAGCACGACCATCGCGAAATTCTCGCGCAAGCTGGCCATCGACACCGTCACGCCGACTTCGACCGACGTGCGGAATTCGACGCCTTCGGCCATCATCTGGATCAACCGCCGGTTGATCAGGTGTTTTTCCATTTTGAAATCGGGAATGCCATAGCGCAGCAATCCGCCGACCCGATCGGACTTTTCGAACACCGTGACCGAATGCCCCGCGCGCGCCAGTTGCTGCGCGCAGGCCAGGCCGGCCGGGCCCGAGCCGACGACCGCGACCGAATGGCCGGTCTTCTTTGCGGGCACCTGCGGTTCGACCCAGCCTTCGCGCCAAGCCTTGTCGACGATCGCACATTCGATCGATTTGATCGTGACCGGCTGGTCGACGATGTTCAAGGTGCACGCCGCCTCGCACGGGGCGGGGCAGATGCGGCCGGTGAATTCGGGGAAATTGTTGGTCGAATGCAGGTTGTCCGACGCATTGCGCCAGTCCGCATCATAGACCAGGTGGTTCCAGTCGGGGATCTGGTTGTTCACCGGACAGCCGTTGTGGCAGTAGGGAATGCCGCAGTTCATGCACCGCGCGGCCTGCCCGCGCAAAGTGGCATCGTCGTGCGGCACGACGAATTCGCGGTAGTGCTTCAGACGCTCGTTTGGCGCGTCATAGCCACGATCCTGGCGATCGGTTTCGAGAAAACCGGTGGGCTTGCCCATGTTCCTAAATCCTTATTCAGCAGCGTCGAGCGCAGCCGTGAGGCGTTCGGCCTCCAGCGCGCGCAGGGCGCGGGCATAATCGCGCGGCATGACTTTGACAAAGCGCGGCAATTCTTCCGCCCAGTTGTCGAGAATCGCCCGCGCGCGCGGGCTGCCGGTGTGCAACAGATGGCGTTCGATCAGAATGCGCAGGCGATCGGCGTCATGACGCAGCATGTCGCCCATGCCGAAGTCCTGGATATCGATCGCGCGCTGTTGCGGGCGACCGGTACCGTCTTCGTCATCGCGGGTCGGCGAAATCGGCAGCAGGTCGACCATCGCGCCATTGACGAGGCGGGCGAAAATCCCGTCGACGTCATAGACATAGGCGACCCCGCCCGACATCCCGGCGGCAAAGTTGCGCCCGGTCTTGCCCAGCACGACGACCACGCCGCCGGTCATGTATTCGCAACCATGATCGCCAGTGCCTTCGACAACCGCAATCGCGCCCGAATTGCGCACCGCAAAGCGTTCGCCGCCGACGCCGTTGAAATAGGCCTCGCCCGCGATCGCACCATACAGCACGGTGTTCCCGACAATGATGTTTTCGGTCGCATCGCGGTCGACATACGAGGGCGGACGCACGATCACGCGGCCACCCGACAGGCCCTTGCCGACATAGTCATTGGCATCGCCGACCAGGTCGAGCGTGACGCCATGCGCCAGGAACGCGCCGAACGACTGCCCCGCCACGCCCTTTAGAGCGATGTGGATGGTGTTGTCGGGCAATCCGGCGTGGCCATATTTGCGCGCCACTTCGCCCGACAGCATCGCGCCAACGGTACGGTTGACGTTGATCACATTGCGTTCGATCCGCACCGTGCTGCCCTGGTCGAGCGCCGGCCGTGCCGAAGCGATCAGGTCATTGTCGAGCGCGTATCCGAGCCCGTGATCCTGCGTCTGGCTCCACCCCAGCGTCGTGCCCGCCACCGGTTCGACCCGGTGCAGCAGCCGCGCAAGATCGATGCCTTGCGCCTTCCAGTGGTGGATCGCCTGCTTCGCGTTCAACCGGTCGACCCGGCCGACCATTTCGGCGACGGTGCGGAAACCCATCACGGCCATGATCTCGCGCAGTTCCTCGGCGACGAAGAACATGTAGTTGATCACGTGCTCGGGCTTGCCGGTAAAGCGCGCGCGCAGGACCGGATCCTGCGTCGCGACGCCCACCGGGCAAGTGTTCAGATGGCATTTGCGCATCATGATGCACCCGGCCGCAATCAGGGGCGCGGTGGCAAAACCGAATTCGTCGGCGCCGAGCAGCGCGGCAATCGCCACGTCGCGCCCGGTACGCAATCCGCCATCGGCCTGCACCGCGATACGGCTGCGCAAGTTGTTCAGCAGAAGCGTCTGCTGCGTTTCGGCCAGACCGATTTCCCACGGCGATCCCGCATGCGTCAGGCTGGTCAGCGGCGAAGCGCCGGTGCCGCCTTCATAGCCCGAAATCGTGACATGGTCGGCGCGCGCTTTCGACACGCCCGCCGCGACCGTGCCGACACCCACTTCGGACACCAGCTTGACCGAAATGCGCGCCTGCCCGTTCACGTTCTTCAGATCGTGGATGAGCTGCGCGATGTCTTCGATCGAATAGATGTCATGATGCGGCGGCGGGCTGATCAGGCCCACGCCCGGGGTCGAATGGCGCGTCTTGCCGATCACCTTGTCGACTTTGTCGCCGGGCAATTGCCCGCCTTCACCGGGCTTTGCGCCCTGCGCCATCTTGATCTGGATGTCGTCGGCATTGACCAGGTATTCGGTTGTCACGCCAAAGCGCCCGCTGGCGACCTGCTTGATCGCCGAACGCATCGAATCGCCATTGGCCAGCGGCACGAACCGGTCGGGTTCCTCGCCGCCTTCGCCGGTGTTCGACTTGCCGCCGATGCGGTTCATCGCGATCGCCAGGGTGGTGTGCGCCTCGCGGCTGATCGAGCCATAGCTCATCGCGCCGGTGGTGAAGCGCTTGACGATGTCCGCCGCCGATTCGATTTCTTCGAGCGGCAGCGGGGTTTCCGCAGGCTTCAACTCCATCAGCCCGCGGATGGTCAGCATCCGTTCGGCCTGGTCGTTGATCGTCTGCGCGAATTCGCGGTACTTGTCGGGCAGGTTGCCGCGCACCGCGTGTTGCAGGCTGGCGATATTGCCCGCGGTCCACGCGTGCTCTTCACCGCGCAGGCGCAACTGGTACATCCCGCCGACATCGAGCATCTTGCGATAGATCGGATTGTCGCCATAGGCCAGCGCGTGCCGGCTGACGGTTTCCTCGGCGATTTCGGGCAAGCCAACGCCCTCGATCGTGGTCGCGGTGCCGGTGAAATACTTCTCGACGAACTCGCTCGACAGCCCGACCGCGTCGAAGATCTGCGCACCGCAATACGACTGATAGGTCGAGATGCCCATTTTGGACATGACCTTCAGAATGCCTTTGCCGATCGCCTTGATGTAGTTCTTCTTCACTTCCAGCCGGGTCAGCGGCAGGTCGCGCTCGACCCGCATCGATTCCAGCGTTTCGAACGCCAGGTACGGGTTGATCGCTTCGGCGCCATAGCCTGCCAGCATGCAGAAGTGGTGCACTTCGCGCGCTTCGCCGGTTTCGACGACGAGCCCGGTCTGCATGCGCAGACCCTGGCGTACGAGATGATGGTGCACCGCCGCTGTCGCCAGCAAGGCGGGCATCGGCACGCGGCCCTGGTCCTGCGCACGGTCGGACAGGATCAGGATGTTCTGGTCGGCCAGCACCGCTTCGGTCGCGGCCCAGCACATTTCCTTGATCGCCTGCTCCAGCCCGCCAGCGCCGGCGGCCGCATCCCAGGTCATGTCGATCGTCGCGGTACGAAACGCGCCGTCGAGCGTCGCTTCGATCGAGCGGATCTTCGTGATCTCGTCGTTGGTCAGGATCGGCTGATCGACCTCGAGCCGCTTGTGCAGGCCGGCAACGCGGCCCAGCAGATTGGGGCGCGGGCCGATCATCGACACCAGGCTCATCACCAGTTCCTCGCGGATCGGATCGATCGGCGGGTTGGTGACTTGCGCAAAGTTCTGCTTGAAATAGTCGTAAAGCAGCCGCGAACGGCTCGACAGCACCGCGATCGGTGTGTCGGTGCCCATCGAGCCCAGCGGATCTTCGCCCAGCACGCCCATCGGTTCGAGGAAGCGCGTGATATCTTCCTGGGTATAGCCAAACGCCTGCTGCCGATCGAGCAGCGTCGCCGCATCGGTCTCGACCGGATCCGGATCGCCCAGTTCCAGCTCTTTCAGCTTGTACTGCGCGGCCTCGAGCCAGGCCTCGTAGGGCTCGGCACCAGCCAGGTCGGCCTTGATTTCCTCGTCCTCGATGATGCGACCTTTTTCGAGGTCGATCAACAGCATGCGGCCTGGCTGCAACCGCCATTTGCGCACGATATCGTCTTCGCGGAACGGCAGCACACCCGATTCCGACGCCATGCAGATCAGGCCATCGCGCGTGATCGAAAACCGCGCAGGGCGCAGTCCGTTGCGATCGAGGGTCGCACCGATCTGGCGACCATCGGTAAACGCGACCGCCGCCGGGCCATCCCAGGGCTCCATCAGCGCGGCATGGTATTCGTAGAACGCGCGGCGCTTGGCATCCATCAACGGATTGCCCGACCACGCCTCGGGGATCAGCATCATTACTGCATGCGCGAGGCTGTAGCCGCCTGCGACCAGCAGTTCGAGCGCGTTGTCGAGGCTCGCGGTGTCCGACTGGCCATGCGGAATGATCGGCCACATCTTGTCGAGATCGGGGCCGAGCAGTTCGGATTCCATCGTGCGCCGGCGCGCGTTCATCCAGTTGACGTTGCCGCGCACCGTGTTGATTTCGCCGTTGTGCGCGACGAAGCGATAGGGATGCGCCAGTTTCCAGCTCGGGAAGGTGTTGGTCGAAAACCGCTGATGGACCAGGCCGAGCGCCGAAACGCAGGCAGGATCGCGCAAGTCGTCATAGAAACTGCCGACCTGCGTCGCCAGCAACAGCCCCTTGTAGACGATCGTGCGCGACGAAAAGCTGGGCATGTACAGCTCGCTGATGCCGGGCATGCCATGCTTTTCCGCCAGCAAAGCCAGCGGGTTCTGGGTCTGCTTGCGGATCGCCAGCAGCTTGCGCTCGAACGCGTCCTGGTCGGGCGTGCTCGCACCGCGGCCGACGATGCACTGGCGGATCACCGGCATTTCGGCGATCACCGCCGCGCCCAGGCCCTCGATCGTGGTCGGCACATCGCGCCAGCCGATCAGGTGCTGGCCTTCCTTGGCGATGAATTTCTCGAAGAACTCGGTGATGAAGCTGCGGCTCGGCTCGTCCTGCGGCATGAAGCACATCGCCACCGCATAATCGCCCGGCGGCGGCAGGACTTTGCCCGCGCCATCGGCCCATGTGCGCAACAATGCATCGGGAAGCTGAATCAGAATCCCCGCGCCATCGCCCAGCAACGGGTCGGCGCCAACCGCCCCGCGGTGGTCAAGATTATGCAGGATTTCAAGCGCCTGTTTAATAATCGCGTGGCTTTTTTCGCCTGAAATCTGGGCAATGAAGCCCACACCACAGGCGTCGTGCTCGTTACGCGGATCATAAAGGCCTTGAACCGGGGGAAAACCCATTTTTCCTGTATTCCTGCAACCAGAGTTGGCGTTCGCGGCCTGATGGCGGTTCGTTGAATCGCCGTCACGCCTAAACTTTTGCCGCCGCCCGTGGTTTTACCACAAAAACCGGCGCTCGCCTGCTTGTATCCACGCCCTGAGCGCGAATCACTTCGCCCGCGAAGCAACAAAAGTTGCGCGAAAACCCCCATGACCGCATGAATGTTATTTTGCAACCGCGACGATCACACGTTTTGGCCCTTCACCGGCAGGCGAAGGACCAAGTGCCTTTGTCATCGGATGATCGGCCCGGTGCCCCGGGCCGCCGGGTGAATCAGCGCTGCGCGCTCATCCGCCGCAATGTCGCCAGCGCATCGCGCAGCGCGCGGTCGGCCTGGTCGGCAGGGTGTTGCGCCTGGTCACCCGACGGAGCCGGGAACTTCACGACCGGGTCATTCGAATATGCCCCTTCGCTGTCCGGGCCATCGGAGAGGCGGGCGCGCGCCATGGTCATATTGACCAGCGAAGAATACTGCGGCTCGGCAGCGTCGGACTTTACCGCACCGAAAATGCTGTGCGGCGCAACGAAGGTATCCTCCTCCGCGAGGTCCGTGGTTTCCGGCGCCGATGGCTCGACCGGATTGCGCAGAAAGCGCGCCGGCACGGCGTGATCGGCCGCATCGGTCCAGTCCTGGTGCGCCAGATCGATATGCGCGAGCGGATCATGCAGGGACCTGGGCAATGCGCCGTTGCCGACCGGCACTTCTTCGCTGACCGGTGCAACGACAGCGTCGTTCACCCGGCCCAGCCGCGACGGCTTGACCCGCAGCAGCGGCGCTTCGCTTTCATCAGCGACATCGTGCGGGGCAGGAACAGTACGATAGCCAAGCGCAGCACGCTTTGCCTGCCGCACGGTGATCGCCAGCGCCAGCCGCTCGATCAATTGCACGAGGCCGAGGCTGTCGACCGGCGATTCTACGATCGGTTCGCGCGGGGCGACGGCGGCCTGGCTGGCCAGCGGCATCGGACCGGTATGGAAGGCAGGCACGAAAACAGGCGCGGCATCGTCATGAAACGTCGCCGGTTGCGCATGCGCAAGGTCGGCGGGCACGCCGGTTTCGGGCGGCAGCACGATCGGCTCGCCCGAACCATAAATTCCGGACGCCGCGAGCGGCGGCGCATCGCCAAAGTTGCCGGCCAGAAACAGCGGCACTTCGGCAGGGTGTGCGGTATCTTCTGCGGCAGGATGGCCGGTCATGAAGGTGCCGAGGGGCGCCTGGATGAAATCCGCACCGAGCTCCGGATCGATAACTTCCGCGGTCCACGCGGGCGGCGCCGTCACTGGCTCGGCAGGTTCGCGCGCGTCGATCGGCGCATGATAGGGCAGCACGTCTTCGGTCACCACCAGCGGGCGGCGCGGCGGCGCGTCGGGATGCGCATCGCGGTTGCGCACGCGCGGCGTCGGCGTTGGCGCACTCTCGACAGGAACGGCGGCTTCACGCGGGGCCGGTTTGGCGGCGCGAGCGCGCGCCAGGCCCGCCTTGATCAGCGAGCCATCGAACAAGGCAGAACCAGTCGCCCGTGCCCGCAGCAGCAAGCCCAGCACCAGGCCGAATACGGCACCAACGGCGGTCAGGCCGGCGGCGATCAGGATATGCGCGTGCGTGCCCAGTGGCGGCGCGGCCGATGGAATGATTGTGGTCAGATGCAGGTGCCCCGCCAGCGCAGCCAGCGCTTCGCCGCCCGCGACGACCGCGCCCAGGCCGAACAACGCGGCAAACCACAGCCCGCTGATCAGCGGAAACAGCGCATGCGCCATCGCGGTCGCCGCGGTCTGCGCAAGCGTGGGTGCCGGAGCGGTCGTGGTTTTCTGGCGGGCTGGTTTGGTCACGATGTTGGTCTTGATCCCTGCTGGTTCCGGTCCGATCGGGCCTGATTCGCGACAAATGGAGCGTTTCAGGCGGCAATCGGGGTAGAATCACCCTTCATATAGCCGTTTCTGGCTATCACCGCTTGGTAAACAGGAAGATAACGCTGCGCATTGCTGCCCCAGTCGTGCGCGCGTTCGACAAAGGCGCGGGCGATCAGGCGCCGATGGTCCCAGCCGCTGCGATCGGCGAGCAGGTGATTCATCGCCGCCGCTATGGCCGCCGGATCATCGGGCGCAAACAGCGTACCGGTCACATCATGCTCGATCAGTTCGCGGTGACCGCCGACACTGCTGACCGCGACGAGCTTGCCCTGCGCCATCGCTTCCAGCGGCTTGAGCGGGGTCACCAGGTCGGTCAGCCGCATCGCCTTGCGCGGGTAACACACGACATCGGCCAGCGCGTAGTAACGGTCGACCTCGTGATGCGGCACGCGCCCGACAAAGCAGATCGCATCCGCAACCGTCGAAGCCGCAGCCTGCGCGCGCAAGGCCGCCTCGGCCGGGCCGCCGCCAACGAGCAGCAGTCGGGCATCGGGATGAACCGCAACGATGCCGGGCATCGCCGCGATCAGGTCATCGAGCCCTTCATACGGATAAAAACTACCCAGAAACCCGATCACCGGACCAGTGCCCAGTCCCAAAGTTTCGGCCAGCGCCGGATCGCGCGCCAGCGGCGTGCCGAACAGCGCGAGGTCGACCCCATTGGGCATCACGGTAATGCGGCCGGGCGCGACCCCGCGCGCGGCCAAGTCGTCTTTCAGCCCGGTGCAGATCGTCACGATCGCATCCGCGCCCGCGACCACCCGGTTTTCCAACTGCCGCGTCAGCCAATAACGCATCGACCGATCGGTCCCGGTGCCATTGCCCACCGCCGCATCTTCCCAGAACGCGCGAATTTCATAGACCAGCGGCACGCCCAGCCGCCGCGCCGCGCGCAAGGCGGCCATGCCGCACAGCGCCGGGCTATGCGCATGCAGCACATCGGGCCGCCACACCTGGGCGATTTCGACGATCCGGTCGGTCAGCGCGCAGACTTCGCGCCATTCGCGCACACCCGGCGCGCCCTGCGCGGTGCCCGGCGTGCGCCAGAAATACAGGCCGTCGAATTCCTCTGGCTCGGGCTCACCCGTCAGTGGCGCGGTATGGCGCAAGCCTGTGACCGCGCGAACATCGAGCCCCAGCGCCTGCTGCGCCTTCAGAATCGCGCGCGTGCGAAAGGTATAGCCGCTCTGCAGCGGCAGCGAATGGTCGAGAACATGGAGAATCCGTGGCATGGCATTCTCATGACACAGCAAGCCTTAACGGGCTATCAACCGGACCTGGTCCAGATATGACACACTGCACACCTGGATATCCGTAACACCGCCCATGGTCGACCTGCTTGCCCTGTTTGTTCCGCACTTCGTCATGGCGATCGCCGTGTGGCGGCTGGTGTCGCGCGACGATCTCGATGACGATCCGGCGTTGCCGCGCAAACCTGCGCGCCATGATGCGGACAAGACGCCGTGACCAATCTCGCGCTCACCGCATTTGTCTTTGCGTTTTTCCTCGCCGGCTTCCGCCGGCCGTTCCTGCTCGTGCTGGCCTATGCCTATATCGATATCGTCTCGCCGCAGAAAATCGGCTGGGGCCCGCTGGGGTCGCTGTCGATTTCGCTCGTGGCGTTCGTGCTGTGCGTGTTGATGTGGGCAGCGCGCGAAGACAAATCGGGCATCCGCATCACTTCGCGCCAGGGCCTGATGGTGCTGCTGCTGATCTATTGCGGGATCACCACGATCGGCGCCGACTTTCCCGAAGAGGCCGCGGCAAAATGGGACTGGGTGTGGAAAGCGCTGGTCTTCGCGTGCTTCCTGCCGCTGACGCTGCGCACGCGGCTGCGGATCGAGGCCATGGTGCTGATCATGGTGGTCGGCGTCGCCACGATCACGATCGACGGCGCGGTCAAGACTCTGCTCGGCGGCGGCGGCTATGGCGAATTGAAGCTGCTCGTCGACGACAACACCGGGCTGTACGAAGGGTCGATCATCTCGACGGTGGCGATCTGCACCATCCCGATGGCGTTCTGGCTCGCCAGCCATGGCACGATATTCCGCCCGAGCTGGATGGTGCGGCTGTTTGCGATCGGCGTCGTGTTTTCGGCCATCCTGATGCCCGTCGGCACCCAGGCGCGCACCGGGCTGATCTGCGTCGGGGTGCTGGGCGTGTTGAAATTGCGCAGCACCAAACGGCGCGCCCTATACCTGATGATGATCGGCGCGGGCGCCCTGATCGCGGTGCCGCTGCTGCCCGCCAGCTTTACCGAGCGCATGGGCACGATCAGCAACCACCAGTCCGACCAGTCAGCCAGCACGCGCGTCGCGGTGTGGAACTGGACGATGGACTTTGCGAAAACGCACCCGTTTGGCGGCGGGTTCGACGCGTTCCTGCAGGACACGATCAGCTACGACAAAGTCGTCACGTCGAGCGACGGTAAAAACACGCCGGTTGGCACCGAGCATATTCTCGAACACGGCCGCGCCTATCATTCCAGCTATTTCGAAATGCTGGGCGAACAAGGCTATCCCGGGCTTGGCCTGTGGCTGCTGCTGCATATCCTGGGCGTGGTGCAGATGGAGCGCATCCGGCGGCGCTATAACAAGAATCCGCCCGAACATATGGAATGGATCAGTCCACTCGCCGATGCGCTGCAACAGGCGCAGATCGTCTATCTGTTCGGCGGTGCGTTCGTCGGCATCGCGTTTCAGCCGTTCTGCTACATGCTGGTCGGCCTGCAATGCGGGCTAGCCGCCTATGTCGGGCGCCTCGACGAAGCGGCTGCCGAAGCGCGCCGGATCGAGCGCCTGATCCGGCGGCCGGTCGTTGCCCCGCCGCCCGAGCCCCTGATCCCCGTACGCCACCCGAACGCTGCAGGCCCATTGCTCGGCGACGAATCTGTGCCGGTCCAGCCACAACCGACCCGCTTAATCGGCTGATTAATTCGTCATTGCACGACGCTGCGCAAGGCGGCATGATACGTCCATAAAGACAAAGCAAAGGGACGAGCATGCCGACCAAAGTTGAACCCGCCGCGCTCAAGGCGATGACCGGCCAGGTCGTCGGCAAGTCGGACTGGATCGAAGTCACGCAGCAGCGGATCAACGAATTCGCCCAGGCCACCGGCGATTTTCAATTCATCCACCTCGATCCGGTCGCAGCCGCGCAAACCCCGTTCGGCGGCACGATCGCGCACGGCTTCCTGACTTTGTCGCTGATCCCGCTGCTGACCCAGGAAAGCGACATTCCGCGCATCGCCGGGATCAAGATGGGCGTCAATTACGGCGGCAACAAAACCCGGTTCCTGTCGCCCGTACGCTCGGGCAAACGCATTCGCGGCCATTTCAAACTGCTGGAAATCGACGAAAAACGCCCCGGCCAGTGGCAGCAGACGATGGAAATCACCATCGAGATCGAAGACGAGGCGAAGCCCGCGCTGATCTGCGAATGGATCACCCAGTTTTTCGTTTGATCCGAACGATGATGACTAGCCCCCAAAGCCCCTCGCCTTCAGGCTAGTGGCCTTGGGGGCCGTTGAAGTTTACGATGTACATTCAACAACCTCGCTCATCCTGAGCTTGTCGAAGGACGCGCGCCACGGTTGATCCGGGTGATGTTGCTATCGCATTGGGCGAGCGTTAGCGCGCGTCCTTCGACAAGCTCAGGATGAGCGGAACTTTGTGAATGAATTACTCCCTCGGAAGAGGGGTATTTCAGCCTTTACGCCACCGCCGACAGCTTCCCATGCGCGTCATGGCTCGCGATCCAGTCGTCGACCAGCGGCGCAATCGCATTGCGCCAGCGCGAGCCGTTGAAAATACCATAATGGCCGACATCGGGCGCCAGATGGTATTTCTTCATCGCGGCGGGCAGGCCCGGCGTGACCTTCAGCGCGGCGCGCGTCTGGCCTATGCCCGAGATGTCGTCGCGTTCGCCCTCGATGCACAGGATCGCGGTGTCGGTGATCGCGCCAAGGTCGACGATCTTGCCGCGATGGACCAGTTCGCCCCTGGGCAACGCGTGGCTCTGGAACACGACATCGATCGTCTGCAGGTAAAATTCGGCGGGCATGTCGCACACCGAGCGGTATTCTTCGTAAAACGTCTTGGTCGCATCGGCGCTTTCGCCATCGCCCTGCACCAGGTGCTTGAACATGCCGTAATGGCTCATCATGTGGCTGCCCAGGTTCATCGACATGAACGAGGCGAGCTGCAGGAAGCCGGGATAGACCTTGCGGCCGGCGCCCGGATGGCCGTCGGGCACTTCGGCAATGACGTTGTGCTTGAACCAGGCGAATGGCTTGTTGACCGCGTGATTGTTGACCGCGGTCGGGCTTTCGCGCGTGTCGATCGGGCCGCCCATCATCGTCAGCGTAGCCGGCCGGCAAGGATGCCCGGCCCTGGCCATGACCGCAGTTGCCGCAAACGCGGGAACCGAGGGCTGGCACACCGCCATCACATGCGCGCCGGGGCCGATATGCTCCAGAAACGCGATCAGATAGTCGATGTAATCATCCAGATCGAACCGGCCTTCATCGACCGGCACCAGCTTGGCATCGGCCCAGTCGGTCACATAGACGACATTGTGATCCAGCATCCGCTCGACCGTCCCGCGCAGCAAGGTCGCATAATGCCCGCTCATCGGCGCAACGATCATCAGGCGCGGCGCATTGGCGGGCAGGCCCTTGCGCGCCAGGCGCTTCAGATCACCGAACGGACGGCGGATTACCGTGGTTTCGGTAACCGCATGGCGCTTGCCGGCGACCGTTACGGTCTCGAGCCCGAACTCCGGTTTGCCGCGCGGCGCAGAGGCATGCGCAATCACATCGAGCGCCGATGCCATCGCCTGGCTGCCCGCTGTCGGATAAAGCTGGCTGCTCAGCAGATCGGCGGCCATCCCGGCCATGGCGCTGCCCGCATTAAGCAACGAGCGCTGAATTTCATAAGCCTTGTACAACATGGGCACTGATATTCCCGGGATTTGACGTGTGCTCGACCGCGTGATTCGCGGGGCAATGGCTGAATATGGTTATGCAACGTCGATTGTGCAATGCAGCATCGCTTACACCGCATCCCAATAGGGTGCACGCGGCCAATTTGTCCCATACCGCTCGCCGAAAAAATCGGTTAGGCGGTGCGCCATGGATGCCCCCACCACCCCGCCCGCACCAGACCAAGCCCCTGACCTGGTGGCCGATCTGGGGACCGCACTCGCGCCCGATACCGCTGTCGTAGAGCCGCCAAAGTCGCGCTCGCTCGGGCCGTTGCGCATGGTGCTGGACCAGGCGCTGGTCTATCCGTCCAAAGTCGCAGGCGCCGCCGCCGCCCTCGCCGTCACTTCGACCGCGACCCTGGCGGTGCCCTATGGCTTGCGCCTGGTGGTCAACAAGGGGTTCGCCCGCGGCGCGGATCCCCATGCGCTGGGCAAATATTTCGTGCTGCTGCTGGTCATCGTCGTGGTGCTGGGACTCGGGACCGCGATCCGGTTCTACCTCGTGTCCTGGCTGGGCGAGCGCGTCGTCGCCGATATCCGCATGAAAGTGCAGGGCAATCTGCTGTCCATGCCCCCCAGCTTTTTCGAAGAGAACAGCCCCAAGGAAATCTCTTCGCACCTGACATCCGATACCGCGATCATCGAACAGGTCGTCGGCACGACCGTGTCGATCGCGCTGCGCAACGCGATCATGGCGATTGGCGGCACGGTCTACCTGTTTGCGCTGGCCCCGGCGCTGACCGCCGAACTGCTGGTCGGCATTCCCGTCGTCATCGTGCCGATCACGCTGTTCGGCAGCCGGCTGCGCAAGGCCTCGCGCAAGAGCCAGGACCGCGTCGCCATGGTCGGCGCGCGCGCGAACGAAGTGCTCGGCGCGATGAAAGTGGTCCAGGCGTTCGGCCAGGAACAGCGCGAACTGGCCCGCTTTGGCGAAACCGTCGAGCTGACCTTCGCCACCGCCCGCCGCCGGATCGCAATCCGCTCGGTGATGACCGGCCTGGTGTTCTTCCTCGTGCTCGGCGGCCTGACCGGGCTGATGTGGCAGGGCGCGCTCGGCGTTGCCGCAGGCACGATCAGCGGCGGCACGATCGCCGCCTTCGTCGTCACAGCAGGCCTGGTCGCGGGATCGTTCCAGGCGCTGACCGAAGTCTTCGGCGACCTCGTGCGCGGCGCCGGTGCCGCCGAACGCCTGAACGAACTGCTGCGCGTAACCCCCGAAATCGCGCCGCCGGCCCGCCCGATCGCAATGCCCAGCCCGCCGCGCGGCCAGATCGCGTTTCAGAACGTCTCGTTCCGCTATCCCACCCGGCCCGACGCACCCGCGCTTGTCGACTTCTCGCTCGCAGTCGAGCCAGGCGAAACCGTCGCGATCGTCGGCCCATCGGGCGCCGGCAAATCGACGCTCTTCCTCTTGGCCGAGCGGTTCTACGACCCCCAAGCCGGCACCGTCCGCATCGACGGCGTCCCCTTGCGCGAAGCCGACCCAGCCCAGGTGCGCGCCCGCATGGCCCTGGTACCGCAGGAAGGCGTCCTGTTTGCCGCCAGCGCCCGCGACAACCTGCGTTACGGCAAGCCCGAAGCAAGCGACGCCGAAATCTGGGAAGCAGCGAACGCCGCACACGCCGACATTTTCCTCAAAGCCCTGCCCGACGGACTCGACACATTCCTGGGCGAAGACGGCACCCGCCTGTCAGGCGGCCAGCGCCAGCGGATCGCGATCGCCCGCGCGCTGCTCAGCGATGCGCCGATCCTCCTGCTCGATGAAGCCACCAGCGCACTCGACGCCGAAAGCGAACGCCTGGTGCAGGACGCGCTCGACAAGCTGATGAAATCGCGCACAACCCTGGTCATCGCGCACCGCCTGGCCACCGTGCGCCAGGCCGACCGCATCATCGTGATGGAACAAGGCCGGATCGTCGAACAAGGCACGCACACCGCGCTGACCGCGCAAGGCGGACTGTATGCGCGACTTGCGCGGTTGCAGTTCGATGGCGCGGCTACGCTGTTCGACTAAATGGTGGGCGTTTAAGGTGCCTCCGGCGGGCAAGGGCCAAGGGCCCTTGCATCCCGTTACTGTCCGCGTTGGTCCGCTTGCTCGGCGGAGCATCCCGCCGCTGCGTCGGTAGACAATGAGGCCGCTGCGCGGCGGGGCGCAAACGCAAAGTCAGCGCGCAGTTCAAGACGATAACGGGTTCCTAGGGCAATGGCCCTAGGCCGCCGGAGGCCCTGCAAAGCGCCCGCCGGAGGCCCTGAACAAACCGCATTCACCCTTTTGTGCGGGTTATACCGCCCGGCCAATTGCGGGGCCGTCGCACAGTTGATAACGCATGAAACCGGTTAACCCTGTTTGCGGGATCGTTTGAACGAATGCGCGCATTGTCCTTCCGCCCGATGGCGGCCCTGATGGCCTCGCTCTGCTTGGCGACCCCGCTTCCCTCACTGGCTGATGTACCCGCCCCTGCGAAGGAAGCAGCGGATTATCCGGTGCCCACATTTGGCGGCTGGGGGGTCAATCCGGCCGATATCGACCATGCGGTGCGGCCGGGCGACAATTTCTTCGACTACGTCAACGGCAAGTGGCTGCGCAGCGAAGTCATTCCCGACCAGTACACGTATAGCGGCAATGTTTTGGCGCTGCGGGTCGGGTCGGCGCGGGCGGTGCGCACGATCCTCGATGACCTGGTGGCGAACCCGCATCCGGCGGGTTCGGTCGAACAGCGGCTGGCCGACAGTTATCGGGCGTTCATGGACGATGCGGCGATCAATGCCGCGGGCCTTGCGCCGGCCAAGCCTTATATAGACCGCATCCGCGCCAGCCAGACGCGCGAGCAGCTTTCCGCGCTGATGGCCGAGCCGGGGCTGCCTTCGCCGGTCGGGCTCTATGTCAATATCGATCCCAACAATCCGGCGGCCAATACGGTGTTTGCCACGATTACCGGGCTGGGCCTGCCCGATCGCGATTATTACCTGAGCGACACCGTGCGTAATGTCGATCTGCGCGTCAAATACCGCGCCTTGTTGACGGTGCTGCTGGCAAAGGCTGGCTATCCCGACCCGGCGGCCACTGCCGCGCTGGTCTATGAATTCGAGCACCAGATCGCGATCGTCTCGTGGGACCGCGCGATCGCGCGCAATCCGCTGCTGACCACCACGGTCGTACCCACGGCGACGGTCGAAAGTTGGGGCACTGCATTTCCACTCAAGCCGCTGATCGATGCCAGCAGCCTGGGCCAGGTCGCCTCGATCATCGTGCGCGAAGTCCCGCCCGACGCGGCGCAGGTGGCGACGCTGGGGCTTTCGCCGGCGGATCAGGCCAAGCTGACCGGCGGCATGCCCGCGCTGGTCAAATTGCTGGGCACGACTGACCCGGCAACGATCCAGGCCTGGATGATCGCGACGTTCCTGCGCGCGCATTCCGCGGTGCTGCCGTCCGACATCGATGACGCGAATTTCGCGTTTTACGGCAAAGTGCTGAGCGGGCAGGAAATCCAGCGCCCGCGCTGGCAACGCGGCGTCGACGCGGTCGAGGGCCAGATGGGCGAGGCGATCGGCAAATTGTATGTCGCGCGCTATTTCCCGCCGGCGAGCAAGATCGCAATGGAAAAGCTCGTGGCCAACCTGCGCGCGGCGATGGCGGCCAATCTGAAAGACCTGGCCTGGATGACGCCCGCGACGCGCGCCGCGGCGCGGGCCAAGCTCGACCAGTTCGGCGTGAAGATCGGCTATCCCGACACGTTCAAGACTTATGACGGCATGGACATCCGCCCCGATGCGCCGCTGGCCGACGCGATGGCGTCCAGCCAGTGGCACTGGCGCGACAACTTGCGCAAACTGGCGGCCGGCGTCGACAAGTCCGAATGGCGGATGACGCCGCAGACCGTCAACGCCCAGTACAGCCCCACCGCCAACGACATCACGTTCCCCGCCGCCTATCTGCAACCGCCGTTTTTCAATCCCAAGGCCGATGACGCAGTCAATTACGGCGCGGTCGGGTCCACGATCGGTCACGAGATCGGCCATGGCTTCGACGACCAGGGTTCGCGCTATGACGGCACCGGGCAATTGCGCAATTGGTGGACGCCGGAGGATCGCAGGACCTTCGAAGCGCTGACCGCCAAACTCGTCGCGCAATACGACCGCCAATGCCCCTATGACGACGGCAAGACCTGCCACAACGGCAAGCTGACCCTGGGCGAAAACATCGGCGACCTGGGCGGGCTGTCGATGGCCTACGAAGCCTATCACCTGTCGCTCCACGGCCACCCTGCCAAAGTGATCGATGGGCTGACCGGGGACCAGCGGTTTTTCCTGTCATACGCGCAATCCGAACGCTGGAAACTGCGCGAGGCATTCGGTCGGCAACTGCTGAAAAGCGACCCGCATTCGCTCGCCGAGGCGCGCGTCAACGCGGTGCTGCCCAATTTCGACCCGTGGTACAAAGCGTTTGATATCAAGCCCGGCGACAAGCTGTACCTGCCGCCGGCGGAGCGCGTGCATATTTGGTAATGTATAGGCGGCGCTCTTCGCTTGACACTGTGCTGCGCTGCGGCAATTCCTGCGGCCATGGATCTGAATCTTACCGCCGTAGTGCTCGGCATCGTCGAGGGACTTACCGAGTTCCTGCCCGTTTCCTCGACCGGCCATCTGGTGCTGGCAACCCGCCTGTTCGGCTATGACCTGAAAGACTGGGAAGTCTTCAATATCGTCATCCAACTGCCCGCCGTGATGGCGGTGGTGGTGCTGTACTGGCGCACGTTTTCCGATGTCGCGATGGGCGCGCTGCGCCGCGAAAGCGCATCGCTGCATTTCATCCGCAACGTGCTGGTCGCGTTCATCCCCGCCGCGGTGCTGGGTGTGCTGCTCAAGAAAAAGATCGATGTCCTGCTCGAATCGCCGGTCGTCGTTGCCTGCGCGCTGATCGCGGGCGGTGTCGCCATCATCCTGATCGAACGCATATCGCGCCAGCGCGCGTATGAACCGGTCAGCGCGCTGCCGGCGAAACGCTCGTTCCTGATCGGCGTCGTGCAATGTCTCGCGATGATCCCCGGCGTATCGCGCTCGGGCGCAACGATCATGGGCGCGCTGGCGATGGGCGAAAACCGCAAGACCGCGGCCGAATTCAGCTTCTTCCTCGCGATCCCGACAATGCTCGGCGCGACAGTGAAACAATTGTTCGACAATCGCCACACGCTCGCCGCGCATGCCGGCCCCGTCGGTCTGACGCAGATCGCGATCGGCTCGGTCGTGTCGTTCGTGGTGTCGCTGGTCGTGATCCGCCTGTTCATCGGCTATGTCAGCCGCCACGGCTTCATCCCGTTCGCGATCTACCGCATCGTCATCGGCAGCTTGGCGCTGATCTTGCTGCTCAAAGCCTGATGTCGCACCTCAAGCACAAACATTACGAAAAACTGCTCGAGCCGCTGCAGGAAGAGCTGACCGGCGCAGCGCGCTGGGTGGCGAAGGCCGGCGCGCGCGTGGTCGTGCTGTTCGAAGGCCGTGACACCGCCGGCAAATCGGGCGCGATCCACGCGCTTTCGGAAAAGCTGGACACGCGCCAGGTGCGCACCGTCGCCCTCGGCAAGCCAACCGTGCGCGAAGAGAGCCAGTGGTATTTCCAGCGGTATATCGAGCACTTGCCCGCCGCCGGCGAAATCGCTCTGTTCGATCGCAGTTGGTACAACCGCGCCGGCGTCGAGGCGGTGATGGATTTTGCCGACAAGAAACAGGTCCACAAATTCCTCGAACAGACCCCGGCGTTCGAGCGCCTGCTGATCGACGACGGCATCCTGCTGTTCAAATACTGGCTGTGCTGCGACCAGGAAGAACAGGAAAAACGCTTTGCCGAGCGCGCAGAAAATCCGTTCAAGCGCTGGAAGCTGTCGCCGGTCGATCTGGAGTCGCGCGACAAGTACGCCGATTACACCAAGGCGCGCGAAAAGATGCTGGAGGCGACCCACACGCCGCAGTCGCCCTGGACCCTGGTCGATTTCAACGACCAGAAACTCGGCCGGCTGACGCTGATTCGCGACCTGCTCGACCGCCTGCCCGATACCCATGTCAAAGTGCCCGAATTCGAACTTCCGAAACTGCATCATCACGAGCACAAGGAACACTATGGCGCAATTGCGCCGATCCCGCCGTATGATCCGGGCGCCGATGACTAACCCACGCTTGACATTGCGCCGATTCTGCCGCAACGGGCGGCCCCTGTAGAGCAGCCGGGGGCGCAATCCTCTGGGCTCGGGACACACACAGTTTTCAGGATTTAAGTCATGGCCAAGACATCCACCGTCAAGATCCGCTTGGTCTCGACCGCCGGTACCGGTTTCTTTTACGTCACGAAAAAGAACCCACGCAATTCGACCGAGAAGTTCACCTTCCGCAAGTACGACCCCGTCGTGCGCCAGCATGTCGAATTCAAGGAAGCGAAAATCAAGTAAGTTCACACCGGGTTCAATGACCAGCCGATAACGCTGCGCCCATGACCCAGATTGTGACTTCCGGATTTTCGCGGCGCAGCATACTCAGCGCCGTTACAGCAACCCTCGTCGCCGGCGCGACGGGGGCTTTGTCGCTCACCCCGGCGCACGCCGACAGCGCCAGCGACATCACGCAGGCCGTCGCCGCCCTGCGCGCGATCGACACCCTGCGCGCCGATTTCATCCAGACCGATGCCAACGGCGGCCGCGTGACCGGCGTCCTGACGATGAAGCGCCCGGGAAAAATCCGCTTCCAGTACCAGGCCGGCGTGCCTCTGCTGATCGTGTCCGACGGCGCCGCGCTGACGATGATCGATTACGAAGTGCGCCAGGTCCAACGCTGGCCGATTCGCAACAGCCCGCTCGGCGCCCTGCTCAATCCCGACAAGGACGTCGCACGCTTTGCCCGCCTGAACCCCACCGGCCGGTCGGACCTGATCAGCATGGCCGTGCGCGACCCCGGCCACCCCGAATACGGCACGCTGACCCTGCTGATGCTGCGCAAGCCCTCCGCGCCCGGCGGCATGGAACTCGATTCGTGGATCGCCACCGACGCCCAGTCGCGCCGCACCCTGGTCCGCCTGACCAACCCGCAATATGGCGTCAGCGTCCCCGATACGATGTTCCGCTGGACCGACCCGCGCCAGCAGGGCCACAAGCCCGGTTAGAGGGCCTCCGGCGGGCAAGGGCTATTGCCCCATAGGCGCGAACCTAAGCAACTCTAAGGGCAACCCATTGGCATTTTCGCTTTCTAGGTGCCTCTGAGAGGCGCTTACGCATGTGGCCCGTTTTCCGTCGTTTTGTCGGTAGATGCGGTCGTTGA
>Ga0302310_10000066_pt1 | contig 90895 bp, 82 predicted proteins | sample III_Palsa_N1_2_FD_200451 | JGI IMG/M metagenome (GOLD analysis project Ga0302310, IMG submission 200451) | Peat permafrost microbial communities from Stordalen Mire near Abisko, Sweden - III_Palsa_N1_2 | ecosystem: Environmental > Terrestrial > Soil > Palsa > Peat permafrost | place: Sweden...
AGAGAGTTGGATGGCGCAAAGTACGTGGAGCCGGTGATTGGGGTCGAATAGTCGAGGATGCGGTCATGATGACCCGCCTGACTGCCCACGAACATGTTGTGCAGCATTTGTTCAATGACCCAAAGATTGCGTGCATAGCCGATGAAATAGGTGCCGTACTCGGCGTGCCCGGGGCGGCCAAACGGCATGTTATCGCGCAAAATATCGTGTTCCACCCCGTGTTCGTCGACAATGGTGGTCAGGGTCTTGTGAGATGCTGAGCCGGGCGCGTCGTCCAGTTCCACATTGTCAAATTTGGTACGACCTATGATGGACTCTTGGGATCCGGTATCAAGTGCCTGCCATCGATCGAGTCTATGCAGATATTTCTGTACGACGATGTAGCTGCCTCCCTCGAAGGGGCCGTCGTCGGACTGGATAAGGGCCGATTGTCCCAACGCACTGCCTGTGGGATTCTCCGTGCCGTCGACGAATCCCAGTAAATCGCGCGAATCGAAATACCGAAATCCTTGCACCTCGTCTTGAACGGTGACGGAGGTGCTGAGCGCCCGCAATATCAGGCGTTCGAGATCAAAGCACATGTCGGGGCGTTCGGCCCGGATATGAAATAAGAGATCTCCGGGCGTCGCCGGTGCGGTGTGTACCGCTCCGCGAATTTCGGCAAAGGGGCGTAGCTGCGCCGGGCGCTGGGGCCGCTGCAGGCGATCCCAGGCGCCGCTTCCGATACCCACGTTGCACGATAGGTGGCCCGGCAAATCCCGAAACCCCACCGCCCGGGTAAGGCCGCCGATATCGCTGATCACTTCAATCACATGCTTGAGGGCCTGCGGGGAGGAGTCAATCGTTAGAACTAGAAACACCGCGGCCCGAGACAACGGGGTCACGATACTTTGGGGCTCTATCGGTACACGGTTCATGGAGTCCGTCATCGCATTTACCTCTGGGGGTGTCTCCGGCTTGCTACGCCTGGGACACGGGCTCATGAGATACCGGGCGCTGGCCGGCGCGCTCGGTAGGTCGCCACAGCAATAACATTGCCACCAGGGCGGCGCAAGAAATGGCCGTTGCAGTAACCAGGCCGAGCTTATAACCGAATGGCTCAGTGAGATAGTCGCCGGCGGTAGTTCCCGCAGCGCGGACCGCGACGATGCCGATCCAATAGGCGCCCTTGCCCGACCAGCCGGTGCGCTTTCCCGCCAGCAGCACAATCACGGTAACCGGCGCCAGCCATAGCGTGGCATAGCCCGGGCCGTCAACGAAGTTATCGGCCACGCAATCGCCGATAGCGGTTCCCAGTGTACCGGCACAAAGCATGGCGGCCCAATACCAAAAGCCCGTCGTCGGGCGTACCTGTCCGGATGGGGTGGCCAGGGCAATGGTCACGGGAATGGCCAACACGAGCAGCACCTGCAGAAACTCCAAGCCGGCAAAGGCCCAGGGGTAGGGGATGTGCAGAGTATGCGTAAGCTGGTCTGCCAGGTTGGTGGCGGCCGTACGAATGACGAGGATGGCGCCCCAGTACCAGAGCTGCAAGGGGCGGCTACACGCTTTCTCGCCCCAGAGCAGAGCCGCCAGCAAAATGGCGAGCGGTATCAGGCCGGCGAGGTGACCGGCCTTCAGGATAAACGCCACGAAGTCCCCGGTGTTGCACCCGGCAATGCTAGCCAGGGATATGGCAACCCAATACCGTAGGCCTACCACGGGCACATTGTCCGCTCGCATCGTTAGTACACTCCAGAACGCTTTCCGGCCGACATACTCGCATTGTCCCCGAAAACTTCGTGTATACATTTTTGTGAGAAAGCCGAAGGCTAGCGTGGACGCTGGCGTCCGCCACTTCCATAAAATGCTCGGGAGGCCTCAGCCGAGGACGGTCGATAGGCCGAAGGCGAGGGTAGCCGCAGCCATCAGGCCCGTGGCCGTCCAACCAAGAACCTTCCAGCTGGTTGAAATCGTGAACCTTCCCATGATGGAGGCTGTCGAGCTCATCATGAGCAACAACACCATGACGGGGACTGCCACCACGCCGTTGATGACGGCCGACCACACGAGCGCTTTGACGGGATTCAATTCAAAGAAGTTGGCGGCGCCGCCGAGCACGGTCGCGGCGATAATCGCACCGTAGAAAGCCTTGGCTTGGAGCGGTTGCTTGGCGAGACCGACCTCCCAGCCTTGGGCTTCACCCATGGCGTAGGCCGCGGATCCGGCCAGCACGGGAATGGATAATAGGCCCGTGCCGATAATTCCCAACGCAAAGATCGCGAACGCGAAGGTTCCTGCAATGGGGCGTAGTGCCTCCGCCGCCTGGGCTGCCGTGTCTATTTGAGTGACGCCAGAAGCATGCAGCGTGGCAGCGCCCGTGACCAGGATGGCAAGCGCGACGAGATTGGAGAATCCCATACCGACCAAGGTGTCGAGTTGAATACGTGCCAAAGCTTTCTTGCCCTGGCGGGGATTGTCGAGAAGAGGTACCCGTATGGGATCCGCCTTCGTGTCCTCGACTTCTTGTGCTGCCTGCCAGAAAAACAGATACGGGCTAATAGTGGTGCCCAGAATTGCGACGACCATCATCCAAAATTCCTGCGAGTTCGAGAACGCCGGCCATACGAGGCCGCGGAGCAAGTCGCCCCAGGACAAGTGCACGACAGCCAAGGTCGCAAAGTAAGCAAACAACGACAGGGTTAGCCATTTTAAAGTCGCGACGTAACGGGTGTACTGCAGGATTACTTGGGCGACGGCGGTAATCGCTCCGAAGGCACCCACGTAGGCCCACGCGGGCAGTTGCGGCAAGAGAAGGCGCATCGCCGCGCCCATGGCACCGAGATCCGCCCCGATGTTGAGGGTGTTGGCTATGAAAAGGAGAGCCACAATGGAAACCAGCAGCCACCGCGGATAGAACTCGCGCAGATTTCCGGCGAGCCCTCGTCCCGTCGTGCGCCCTATGCGCGCGCAAATGCTTTGAATCACCACCATCAAGGGATAGGTGAGCAGCAACGTCCAAGCCAACTGATACCCGAAGCGCGCGCCTGCTTGGGAATAGGTAGCAATACCGCTGGGGTCATCGTCGGCGGCACCGGTGATGAGGCCGGGGCCTAGGATGTTCCACAAGCGAGGCTTGCTGGGACCTACAACCCGGCTGGTATGAGTGGCAATCCCTTATCTCCCCGTTAAAGCGAGTCTAGGCGGCCATGATACCCGGGTGTGCATCAGTGCACTGGCTTTGCATCAAGCTGGCTTGCGAATCGCTGATCTCATCCGTCCAGACCCGGAAGAGTTGCAGATAGGAGGGGCCAAAGGAGGTGCTGATGGCCACGTCCGCGGCATCGCGGCCGCGCGCAATCATCAATCGGCCGATGCGGCGAGCGTTATTGCGTGGGTCAAATGTATGCCAGGCACCCTCCAAGTACACTTCCATGCAACCGGCGAAATCCATGGGCGCATCTACCGGCGGCACGCCGACATCGCCCAAGTAGCCCGTGGCGTAGCGTGCGGGAATATTCATGGCGCGGCAGAAGGCAATGGCCAAATGGGCGAGATCCCGGCAAACACCCTGACGCTCTTGGTAAGTCTCATAGGCCGTCTTGGTGCAGCGGGCAAATTGATATCCGAAGGTCACATGAGCATTCACGAAGTCGCAAATCGCCTGGACCCTGGGCCAGCCGGGAGCGAAGTGCCCGAATAAGCGAAGTGCTTCGGGCGCCAACAGGTCGCTCTCGCAGTAGCGGCTGGGCAGCAAGTACATCAGCACGTCGTGCGGCAGGGACACCACGGGCGTCTCGCGCGCTTGCCACATCTCGGCTTCCGGTGCGCCGCTATCTTCCAGCATGCCGTCGGCGCAAATTCGAATGGCTCCGGCAGGGGCTTCCAAGCGGGTACAGAGATTGCCGAAGGTGTCATGATAAGTGACCAGGGGGACGACGGGATCGGTGTGCATGAAGTCGGGTATGAGGAAATGCTGGCCGCCCTGAGGCGCTGCGTTCAGCAGCAAAATCATGGGCGTTGCCTGCGGGCAATTGAAAACGATCTCATAACCAAAGCGGATTTTCACGATGACTCCCTAACTTAACGAATGTGGCGGCAGCCGCCGTTAGGGCGATACATTAGGTGGAGAGGGGGCTTTGCAATATGCCTAGCCCCCGCAATGGCACGTAGGAATCGACTGGTAGCAGCATCAATCTCGGCGGGCCCAATACGCGCCGAGGCAGAATGCAACGCCCGCGACAACTCCCAAGGTCAGCGCGGGATTGCGCACGGCGGACTCGCGGAACTGATCGAGCACTTCACCATAATTCTGTTGAAATCGTCCCGCGGCTTGACGGAATTTCCCCTCCACTTGCAAAGCCGGATCCGCGGTGGCGCCGCCCACGGCGTCCTGAACTCGGCCGGCGATATCTTGCACAGACCCTTTGATCGTTTCGCTGCTCATGATGAATCCTTGAGTTGTTAGGTCAGCCGATCATGCCCCAAGAACCGCATGCTGCAAAATCTCGAGCCGCGTCGCCCAACACTCCAACCAGTTCTTCTGCATCAGGTTTTTGATAATTTGTAGTCGCCATCCCACGTCAGGTCACGGCGTTGACCTGCGGGACAGGTTGTCCGGCCTGCATTGGGTCCCGGCTACAATGGGCCTCGAAGTGTGGGGGGAGAACCGGTGTATTCATTGACCTATGTGAGTTCTGCCACGACACCATTGTCGGCGCTCGATCTGCGCGGGCTTCTCGAGACCTGCGTACGGAACAATGAAGGGGTTGGGGTCACCGGCATGCTGCTGTACAAGGACGGCAACTTCATGCAGGTACTCGAGGGCGAGGAGCAGCGGGTGCGCCATATGCATCGCAAGCTCGCCCGTGACCCGCGTCATCGCGGCCTCATTACGCTTCTGCAGGGCGAGACGCCCGAGCGAGAATTTCCCACCTGGTCGATGGGTTTTAGAGACCTCAGTGCCGGCACAGCGAGCCGTGAAGGCTACAACGAATTTCTCAACCTGCCGCTCACCGGACAGGAATTTCAGTCAGATCCCACTAAGGCTCAAAAGCTGCTGCTCACATTCAAGGAGAGCATGTAGGCAGCGCGTATGTCTTATGAGGGTCTATCGAAAATCGGAAGTTCGATCCCCAAATCGTTGTCAGGAATAGGCGCGCGGGGCGCTCTGAACAGATAATTGCGCTCGATGCAGGGTGGCAAGTCGGGATTGTCCGCGATAAATTCAGGTCGAACAACCTCGTTGAGGCTGCTCATGGGCGCTTGCGCACGTATTTGGGAGGCGGGCGCTTAGCCTTCTCGAGGGGTTTGCGCGGCGTGCGCGCAGATTCGATTTCTGCGAGGGCCGAATTCAGCGAGAGCCCTTCTAGAGCGACAGAATCGGGTGTGGCGGCTCTTGCCTCGACAGCGGCAACCTTGGCGGGGCCCTTTGTTTTCTTCTCGACGGCGTCGGGGGCCGCAAAATCGGGAATCGGAATCTCAACGGTATCGCTCATGGCTCGTGGTCAGTTCATTGTGTTCCACCATTTTATATAGGTTCAGGTACTGGGCAGGCGTGAACACCGTCGCCTTTTGTTGTAGTCCATGGATACGTAAGGCCCGAGATTTACACAATTTAACGGGTGTGTAAGGGGTTTCCTGAGCGAAGCCTTCGTACACGGGCACACCCGTAGGATGGCCGGGAACGGCCATCAAAATGACAAGCGCGGCGCATCACGGGATCATGCTCGAACACTGAGCAACGATCGGAGATTCAACCTATGCCTACCTTGTTCGACCCCCTGAAAATCGGTGCAATCGAGGCCCCCAATCGAATCCTCATGGCGCCGCTGACCCGCGGCAGAGCCAGCCGATTTCATGTCCCGACTCCCTTGATGGGCGAGTACTACGCGCAGCGAGCGAGCGCCGGCTTGATCATCACGGAGGCCACCGGCATTAGCCAACAGGGTCTAGGCTGGCCGTATGCGCCCGGGATTTGGTCCGCCGAACAGGTCGCCGCGTGGAAGCCCATCGTCGCGGGAGTCCACGCGGCGGGTGGGCGCATCGTGTCACAACTGTGGCATATGGGGAGGATCGTGCATCCCGACTTTCTCGGCGGCAAAGCCCCGGTATCGGCATCCGCCACGACGGCACCGGATTGGGCGCGCACGTATGAGGGCAAGAAACGCTATGAGCCCGCTAGGCCGCTCGAGATATCGGAAATCCCATCGTTGATCGAGGACTATCGCCGTGCGGCCGTCAATGCCATGGCCGCCGGTTTCGATGGCGTGCAGTTGCACGCCGCCAATGGCTATCTCATCGACCAGTTCCTGCGCGACGGCACCAATCGGCGCACCGACGCCTACGGCGGTTCCATCAAGAACCGATTGCGTCTATTGGTGGAAGTCACGCAGGTGTTGATCGACACCATAGGTGCGGATCGCACCGGGGTTCGTTTGTCGCCGAATGATGATCCGCAAGGCTGCGGCGATAGTAATTCCGCTGCTCTGTTTTCGAGTGCGGCGACCGCGCTCGATCGTTTGAACATTGCGTTTCTGGAAATGCGCGCCTCCCGCCCGGCAAGTACGTTCCGACCCGGCCAGCGGCAATTGGTGCCGGCGATTCGCGAGGCCTACAATGGCGTGCTGGCTTTGAATTCCGACTACGGTTTTGCGGACGCCTCGGGCGTGCTTCGCAACGGCGAGGCGGATGCCATTGCGTTCGGCCGGCCGTTCCTTGCGAATCCCGACCTGCCCAATCGTCTTGCGCACAACATCGGACTGAATTCGGCGCATGTGTCCACCTTCTATACACCGGGGCACGCGGGCTACACGGATTACCCTCGCTTTCAATGAACTGGCGTCGCGGCGGCTGTTAGAATTCGTCTATGGGTACCTCGGACGACAGCAGCCGTCATTTTTACGAGCCGATGAAAGGTCATGGCTTGGCGCATGACCCGCTGAATGCGATCGTCGCGCCGCGGCCCATAGGTTGGGTTTCGACGCGATCCGCTGCGGGCACGCTGAATCTAGCGCCCTACAGCTTCTTCAACGCCTTCAACTACAGGCCCCCCATCGTCGGGTTCTCGAGTGTCGGTGAGAAAGATAGTTTGCGAAATGCGCGCGCCACCGGCGAATTCGTCTGGAATCTCGCGGTGCGCGAACTCGCGGAACAGTTGAATGCGACGAGCGCAAGCGTGGCGCCGGAGGTCAGCGAATTTGAACTGGCAGGCTTGACGCCTGCTCCCTCGGTCATGATCGCCACACCTCGTGTGGCGGAGAGCCCCGTCAATTTCGAGTGCAAGGTGACGGATATCGTTCGTCTCAAAAACCAACACGACTCGCCTCTCGACAGCTGGTTAGTATTGGGCGAGGTCGTGGGGGTGCATATTCGCAAAGAACTCCTGGTTGACGGCGTTTTCGACACGTTTGGCGCCAACATAATTTTGCGGGCGGGCGGCCCGGCGGATTACGCCCACCTACATCCGGGCAATCGATTCCAAATGGTTCGACCGCGGTAGCGCGGGAGACATGCGCCTAGCTCAGTTCGATCTCGCGGCATTCACATAGTCCCAAACCTTGGAAATCACCACGGACCCTTCGCCGACGGATGCCGCCACACGCTTCACCGAACCGGATCGCACGTCGCCCACGGCGAAAATGCCCGAGGAGGAGGTCGCGTAGGGCGACAGTTGGCCAATGGCGGTGCCGGTTAGTACGAATCCCTTATCGTCCAGCTTGACCAAGTCTTTCAGCCAGCCCGTATTCGGTGCCGCGCCTACCATGATGAATAGCGCTCGGCTGGGAATCTTGCGGGTGGCACCGGTTCGCACGTCGCGGACCGTCACTGCTTCGAGATGATCCTTGCCGTGCAGCTCAATGACCTCGGTGCCGTAGTTCACGTTGATGCCGGTATCCGCGTCCAAGCGCTCCGTGAGGTAACTCGACATCGAAGCGGCCAGCGAGGCTCCGCGGACCAACACCTGCACGCAACTGGCGGAGCGGCATAGGAACATCGCGGCTTGTCCCGCCGAATTGCCACCGCCGACGATGACCGCCTCCGTGCCCTTGCAGTAGCGCGCTTCGATTTCGGTTGCGGCGTAATACACGCCCGCCCCTTCGAATTCGACCAGCTTTTCGATGGGGAGGCGCCGATATTGCACGCCGGTGGCGACCACCACCGCACGTGTGCGCACTCGCTGTCCGGTGTCGAAGGTGGCGCAGTAGGTTTGGTCCTCGAGGTGATCGAGTTGCACAACGCGCCGAGGCATGGCAAATCGAGTCCCGAACTTCATGGCCTGCACTTCGCCGCGCCAGACGAGATCCGCGCCCGAGATGCCGGTGGGGAAACCCATGTAATTCTCGATGCGGCTGGACGTGCCGGCCTGGCCTCCGATGGCGGTGTCCTCACACACCAAGGCGCACAGACCTTCGGCGCCCGCATATACCCCCGCAGCGACTCCCGCTGGGCCGCCACCGACGATCACGACATCGAATAACTCATCGTCGACGAAGTCATGGTTGAGCCCTAACAGTTTCGCGACGCTGACGGGTGTGGGGTCGGTCACGACATTATTACGGCCGAATATGACGGCCGGCTGAGTGAATGCAATGGAGCAGCTGGTCGCGGTGGCCTTGGCTTCCGGGCTGCCGAGCGCAAAGGACGTGTAGGGGATGCGGTTGCGGCTGGCGAATTCGGCAATGCGCCGGATGTCGCGATCCGCTTCCTCGCCGATCAACACCAGGGCGCTGTCGCGCTCGTCCAGCTGACGGCGGCGGCGCGCGGAAAACACCGTGATGATGATGTCCGACATCTCGGGAATCTGGGACATGAGGGTGAGCATGGCGGCGCGCGGCACCGCGATCACCCGGGTGTCTTTCACCGCACGCATGGCGAACGACCAATAGCCGCCGTTGAGAAAGGCGATTTCACCCAAGAACTGAGTTGGCCCGAGGGTGTGCGGCAGATGCCGTTCGTTGGTGTATGGATTGACGACTTCCACCTCTCCTTCCTCGAGATAGGTGAAGTACTCCACCCGCTGACCGGGGCGGGTCAGGATGGATCCCGCGGCATAGAACTTGATTTCGCCCGCCGCTCGAATCGCCGCGACGTGATCGGGCGCGAGCGGTATGCGCTGCATCTGGCGTAAATCGGCTCCAATCGTCTCCATACCTTGAGTCTCCAGCACTGCCATGACGGTTTGACGTTGAAGTACCTTACTATGGCAGGCCGACACGTCAACAGGGCGTTCGCTGATGGCGGCGCTTTAGGGACTTCGCTATAACGCGCTGTCGTCAATCAACAATCCTTCTATGAGTTGGCGCCGAAGATTCACTCGGGCGAGCTTCCGGGAGCCGATATGTACGGCGCCGATCGGGGCTTCGGCGTCCCGGACGGCGCGCCGCCCGCCATCCGACCTTCGTGAAAATCTGGGTCGATGATTTCCATGGCCAGATGCCCCAGAAGCTGTCGCCGCCCATCTACAAGGCCATCATCGAGGAGGCGCACGCGCAGGGGTTGCGGGTTGCCGCCCACGTGTACTACTTGGCCGACGCCAAGCAACTCGTGGCGGATGGGGTGGATGTGCTGGCGCACGGGGTGCGCGTTGTTCCCGTCGATCCAGAGTTCATTGCGGCGGTCAAAGCGCATCAGGTGTGGTACATACCGACGTTGGGGCTGGACGAGTCCGCCTACCTGTTCGCCGAGCATCCCGAATTGGCTTCACAGCCGTTTCTGTCGCATGCGCCGCAGCCGGCCTTGGCCGAGCAATTGGCCGATCCTGCGTGGCGCGCCAGTACCTTAAGCAACACCAAGAAACTCGCTGCGGCACGCTAGTGATGTTGTTTCGCTAAACATCTCTTAACTAGCAGTTTATTAATCAGTTAAGTATGGCAGTTCCTTTGGACTTCGGGATCTAAGTCAATTCGCCACCTAGTAACTTGCATGATGAAAGTTAGTGGTTTATAGTTCGCCCATCATTTAAGCCCAGCCGCAGAGATCGCACGATGAAAAGGACCAGTTTCGAATCCATGCCATGTCCACTAGCCCGTGCGCTCGAGCATCTGAGCGACAGCTGGAATGCGTTGATTCTGCGCGAGGCGTTTTATGGAGCGACCCGCTTCGATGAGTTCGAAGCCACGTTGGGTATCGCGTCCAACACCCTGACGCGGCGTCTGAAGGACATGACGGCGGGTGGATTGTTCGAACGACGTCTCTACAACGACAAGCCGCCGCGCTATGAGTATGTGTTGACCCAGAAGGGCAAGGATCTGCGGCCTGTGCTGTTGACCCTGCTGCAGTGGGGCAATAAGTACAGCAATCCTCCGGGTGCCTCCGTGCACCTCGTCGACACCCTCACGGGCGCTCCCGTGGAACTCGCCCTCATGGATGCAGTGACCGGCGAGAGAATCGGCCCGCGGCACAAGGTGGTAGGCCGCAGTTCCAGAGGCAAGGCGCAACAAAGCTACCCGTTTCCCGAAACCCATCTCTAGGCCGAACTATGAACGCCATTGCACCCACACTCCCGGCCGGCACCGTGCCCGCCAGATCGATTAATCTGAGAACGGCCATGAAGCTCGCTGCGCTGCTGGCGGTCATCGTTGCGCTCGTCGTGTATGGAACGCACTGGTGGACGGCGGGGCGTTTTCGAGAGACCACCGACGATGCTTACGTCAGCGGCGATTTGACGGTGATCGGTCCCAAGGTGTCCGGCTACATCACCGAACTTCCGGTGACCGACAATCAATACGTCCACGCCGGCGATCTGTTGGTGCGCGTTGATGCACGTGACTATCGCGCCGCCCTGGCGAAAGCCACGGGCGCGGTCGATGCGCAAACGGCGACCTTGGCGAATTTGGCGGCGGTGGCCGCCCTGCAGCAGTCGGTCATCGCTCGTGCGCGGGCGGAAATCGACGTGGCGGAAGCCGAGGCGGTGCGGTCCCGGAACGACGACCTGCGCTACAAAGATTTGGTCAGCCGCTCCTCCGTGTCGGTGGAAAGCGCGCAACGGGCCGAAGCGGTTTATAAGACGGCAGCGGCGAACTCCGTGAAAGCCAAAGCGGAACTACAGGCAGCGGAACGGCAGCTCGACGTCATTGCCACCCAGAAGCAGCAGGCGGTCGCCGCGCTGGAACAGGCGCAAGCCGAGCGCGACATTGCCCAATTGAACGTGGGGTACACAGAGCTGCGTGCACCCCTTGATGGGTATATCGGGAATCGACGGGTCAGGGTGGGCATGTACGTGGCGGCGGGCTCTCAGCTGCTCTCCGTGGTTCCGGCACACGGACTGTGGGTCGACGCCAACTTCAAAGAGGATCAGTTAGCCCGCATGCGGCCGGGTCAGGTCGTGAAGATCCGGGCGGACGTTCTGCCGGGTAGGGTGTTCGAGGGCCGTTTGGACAGCTTGGCGCCCGCGACCGGCGCAGAATTCAGCATCCTGCCGGCGGAGAACGCCACGGGAAACTTCACCAAGATCGTGCAGCGGGTGCCGGTGCGCGTCTACTTGGATGCGGCGGACAGCCAGCTCGGCCAGCTGCGCCCCGGCTTGTCTGTGACGGCAGAGGTCGACACCAAGACGCCGCCAGACCGGATGACTCAGGCGAATCTCAAATGAGCTTTTGGAGCTCGGATGTGGTTCCCATCAGCGATTTGACGACTCGTCAAAAGGTTGCGGCCTTTGCGACCATGTGCGTAGGCATGTTCATCGCCTTGCTCGACATTCAAATCGTGTCCGCCTCGCTGCGCGATATTGGCGGCGGACTATCGGCGGGAGCGGATGATACGGCGTGGGTACAGACCAGCTATCTCATCGCCGAGATCATTGTCATTCCTCTATCGGGTTGGCTGGCGAGCGTCGTCTCTACTCGCTGGCTATTCGCCGCCTCTGCTTTGGGCTTCACCCTGGCGAGTCTGCTGTGTGCCCTGGCGTGGAATATCCAGAGCATGATTGCGTTCCGAGCCATCCAAGGGTTTCTCGGCGGCTCGATGATTCCCATGGTGTTCACCACCGCCTTCATGTACTTCGGCGGCAAGCAGCGCGTGGTGGCCGCATCCACCATCGGTGCCATCGCCTCACTGGCGCCTACCTTGGGTCCCGTCATCGGCGGGTGGATTACGGATATCTCCTCGTGGCATTGGCTGTTCTACATCAATCTGGTTCCCGGATTATTCGTGACCATAGTCGTGCCCATCATGGTACGGGTGGACAAGCCGAATCTCGGCTTGCTGAAGCGCGCCGACTACTTTTCCATGATCCTTCTGGCGCTGTTCTTGGGCTGTCTCGAGTACACCATGGAGGAGGGGCCTCGCTGGAATTGGTTCAGCGACGACACCATCGTGACGACCGCGTCGATTTCCGCGCTCGGCGGCGCGGCCTTCATATACCGCAGCTTGACGGTGGGAAATCCTGTGGTCGACTTGCGCGCCCTCAAAGACCGGAATTTCGCGCTGGGCTGTCTCTTTTCCTTCATCACCGGCATCGGGATTTTCGCTACGATTTATTTGACCCCGTTGTTTCTGGGGCGGGTCCGTGGGTATAGCGCTCTGGACATTGGCCTCGCGGTGTTTTCCACGGGGGTATTTCAGATTGCGACCATTCCCGTCTATGCCTTTCTCGCCAACCGCTTTGATTTGCGCTGGATCTTGATGGCCGGCCTCGCGCTGTTTGCGATTTCCATGTGGGATTTCACTCCTATCACGCATGACTGGGGCGGCAAGGAACTCATCCTGCCTCAGGCGCTGCGCGGCATGGGTCAGCAGCTTTGCGTTCCACCCACGGTTACCTTGTCGCTGGGCGCGCTGGCGCCGGCCCGTCTGAAGCTGGCCTCGGGCCTCTTTAATCTCATGCGCAATCTCGGTGGTGCCATTGGTATCGCGGCCTGCGCGACTATATTGAACGATCGAACCAATTTGCATTTTCTGCGCCTCGCCGAGCACCTGAATACCACGAACGAACCGTTGAACAATTGGCTCGCACCGACTCTTGCCGCAACCGACGGGACCGGGAGCCAGGCGCTGCGCGAGGTGTGGAATCTTACCTACCGCGAAGCTCAGACCCTGACGTATTCGGATGCGTTCCTGATGCTCATGGTCGGGTTTGCCGCAGCAGTTTTTCTCGTTCCTTTAATGCGGAAGATTGCGCCGCCGGCGGCTCCTTCCGCGGATGCGCACTAGTATGAACGCCATAGTCATGACAATCAGACAAATGGGCTCGGTTGCCGCGGTGGCGCTACTGGCCGCCGGATGTGCCGCCGGACCGCCCTACCAAAGGCCGGAGATTGCGCTAGCCCCAACGTTCGCCGGACAGAGTGACCTCAACGCGCGGGCCGCATCGGCGCCTGCTCCCGAACTTGATCGGTGGTGGCTAGGGTTCGAGGACCCTACACTCACCGCTATCGTGAACCGCGCACTCGCGGAGAATTTGGACCTGGCGGTCGCCATGGCCCGGGTAGACCAAGCCCGAGCCGTGGCCAAAGGGGCGGGCGCAGCCCGTCTGCCCAACGTCAGTCTCGATGGGCAATCGGTCTATCAGAGGCAATCGCTCAAGAGTCCTGAGGGAGAAATCGCCAGTCCTTTCCCAGGCTATGATCGTAGCCAGACTCTAGACACACTAGGCGTGGGCGCAAGTTGGGAAGCCGACTTGGCCGGGGGCTTACGGCACGCGCAAGAGGCCGCGGTCGACGAGTTGCAGGTCGCGGAGGCCGCCCGAACCGGGGCGCGTATTTCCGTGGCGGCCGAGGCGGCGGATGCGTACTTTCGGGTGCGAGGTGCGCAGCGTCGCGTCGCCGTTGCCGACGAACAGATTCGGACGCAAGAGGATCTCTTGAGGTTGGTGCAGGATCGGTTCACCGGGGGCCTCGCGACGAACCGCGAATTGGCGCAGGCCAAGGCACTCTTATTGGAAGCGCGCACCACGGTGCCGCCATTGCGTACGGAACTTGCACAGCAACTCAATCGACTCGATGTGCTCATGGCCGCGCAGCCCGATACTTACGCCAAGGCGCTGGTCGGGAACAACGCGGACACCAAAGTTCCGGCCATCACCTCGGATATCAGTCCGACGGAGTTGTTACGGCGCCGTCCCGATGTCATCGCGGCTGAACGCCGCTTGGCGGCAAGCAACGCGCGGATTGGTGTCTCCATGGCCGAGTACTATCCCAAGGTGTCCTTGGCCGGATTGCTGGGCTTCGAAAGCGTCAACGCTGCGCTGATTTCTTCTGCGTCCTTTCAGCCCCAGGCGCTGTTAGGACTGCACTGGCGCCTGTTCGACTTCGGGCGGGTGGATGCCGAGGTGGCGCAGGCCAAGGGGGCGTACGCCCAGGCGCTCGCGGAATATCGTCGGTCCATGCTGCGAGCCACCGAAGAGGTGGAGGACTCGATTGTTACCTTGACGCAACTCGAATTACAGCGTGCTGACTTGGACAAGGAAATCACCGCCCACCGGCAGGCTCGGGACGCGGCACAGGACGCCTATCAAGGAGGCGCGATCAGCCTCATCGAAGTGCTGGACGAAGACCGGCAACTCCTCAGCGCGCGCGATCATCTCGCGCTGCTCGACGCCAATGATGCCCGCGCAGCCGTCGCGACCTTCCGGGCGCTGGGCGGAGGATGGGACATCACGCCGTCCCGGCAGGCGCGCAATGGCCGCCAAGATCGGCGGGCGGCTTCCGGCGGCTTGTAGCCGGCCGGCCATACCTTTTGGTCATTGACTGCCTAGCGTGCGCCGTAACGCAGTCCGTCGACGAGCAGGGCGACCATGCGGCGCGCCTGGCCGGGCCCCACAGTGTGCGCCGACATGCACAGGCTCGAGACGGCGCTCAAAAGCTCCTCGGCGTGCACATCGGTGCGGACTTCGCCGGCGGCTGCCGCCGAGTCGAGAAGAGTGCGCAGAGCGGGTTGGACTCGCTGGTCAAAATACGCGCGCAAGGGCTCGTAGGCTGGATCCCCTGAGTGCAAGGCCGGGGCAAGGCCGCGCTTGGTGGCGACGAAGGCCGCGAAGCGCTGCATCCATTTGGCAAGTGCGTCGCCGGGCTTGTGATCGGCTGCCAGGACGGGTGCGGCATCCGCGCACGCGTCTATTTCCCTGCGGAACACGGCGGCAATGAGGTCGGAGCGCAGCGGAAAGTGCCTGTAGAGAGTGCCGACGCCGACACCTGCCTTTTCTGCAATCTCGCGCACGGGGGCGTCCACTCCCGACGTGGCGAAGACTGTCTTCGCCGCTTCGAGCAACGCATCGACGCTACGCTGGGCGTCGGCGCGGACGCGGCGCTCCGGGGGAGCCTCGCTGTGTGACGGTTCCGACTTGTCGCGCACTGGACCCTCTGGAAAATAAGAACATTGTTGCGTATAAATGCGGAACGCAGTTCCACTTTTGCCAATTTACCCCAATTGCATGAGAAAACCCATGCAATATCGATGTTAGGATGGGGCCAGTTATCGTTGAAAAGGAAGAGACATGCGATTTGCGGAACTTACTCCCGGCGTGGTGGTGAATACACCCCCGCGCGTCGTCGTGAGCAAGGAAATGCTGATCTTTGCCACGCAGTACGATCCGCAATGGTTTCACACCGATGCGAATCGCGCCCGCGACGGACGATGGAAGGGCCTCATTGCGAGCGGCTGGCACACCTGTGCCATCGCGATGGAACTCATGGTGAAGTACGTGATAGCGGACTCCGAGGCCTTTGGCTCTCCGGGGGTCGAGTCGATCAAGTGGTCCGTGCCCGTTCGGCCCGACGATTCGGTAGCGCTTCGTTTCGAGGTCTTGAGGTCGAGTAAGTCACCGTCCGGGCGGACGGGCATCTTATTGTCGAAGTCAGAGCTGTGGAATCAAAACGAAAAGTTGGTGCTGACGCTTCAAGGCACAACGCTATTTGAAATCGTGCCGCCGAAAACGCGTTAGCACATAGCGCGACTCAGTTTGTCGTTGCGGCTCGCCCGGCAGCCGCGCTCTTAATCGGCGCTGTGATAAATCCCAGCGTCACCTACCGTTCACATTATGTAGGCATGATCTCCACGCGTTATGGCCGTAGGGAGAAGTGTCATGAAAACGAATGGAACCTTGTTCGCGGGAGCGGCGGCCGCTCTGGCGATGCTGGGATTGAATGCCGGCGCCGCCACGCTCGGTGACAAGAACATCAAACACGTCTTGTTACTCAGCATTGACGGCATGCACGCCGTGGATTTATATAATTGCTCGCATGGCATGGCGGCCATTAACGGCGGCAGTTCCTATTGTCCGAACCTCACCGCCCTCAGCCGACGCGCCATCAACTACGTGGCCACCTCGTCGTCAAAGCCGTCGGACTCGTTTCCGGGATTGGCGGCACTGGTCACCGGCGGTTCGCCCAGATCGACGGGCCTCTACTATGACGTGGCTTTCGACCGATCGCTCGATGCGCCGGCGCAGACGACGGGCACCGGGCTGGGGGGCGGAACCTGTGTTCCGTATGGGCTGCCCAGTGGCACGACGACCGACTATGACCAGGGCATCGACTATGATTCCAGTCTACTCAATGGCGGGGCGCCCGGTGCAAAACTGACCGAAGGCGGTATCGCGTCGATAGATCCCAAACACCTGGTCAGAGATCCTCAGAACGGCTGCGCCCCGGTGTATCCCTGGAACTTTCTGCGCGTGAACACCATTTTCGGCGTCGTGCATTCAGCCGGCGGTTATACGGCCTGGATAGACAAACACCCGTCTTATTCGATGGCGGGAGGGCCGGGCGGTAAGGGCCTGGACGATTATTATTCTCCCGAGGTCAGTTCCAATGCGGTGCCCCTGCCGGGCATCAAAACCTCCGAGGGAGTTTCCTGCGCGACGGTACCCGATTTGGTGAACGGTGCAACGGCGTGGAACAGCAGTTTCGCCGATATTCAATGCTACGACGCCCTCAAGGTCGACGCACTATTGAAGCAAATTTCAGGCAACACTCATAACGGCGCCGCGGCGGTGACACCCACCTTGTTCGGTATGAACTTTCAATCCGTGTATATAGGACAAAGCGTCAGCGAGCCGGGCGTGGGAGCAGGGGGCTATCAAAACGCCGCGGGATTGCCGAGTGCCAAGCTGCTGAAGGAAATCGAGTTCGTGGATGCCTCCGTTGGTGACATCGTCGGCGCATTGAAGAGCGCGGGCATCTATGACCAGACTCTGTTGGTCATTACGGCGAAACACGGAGATTCTCCGATCGACCCGGCTGCCTATGTTGCGAATGGCAGCAACACCCCGGCAACGCTGTTGGGCAACGCCATACCGTTCTCCGAGTCGCCCTTGAACAGCACCGGCATTGGCGCGACGGAAGATGATGTGTCGGTACTATGGCTAAAGCAGGGCGCCAGCGTCACTGATGCGGTGGATCTACTCGAAAGAAACGCCGCCGCCATAGGATTGGGTGAAATTTTTTACGGCCCGACGCTGTGGCTCAATTACAACCGAGGCGGGTGGGAGCCGGGCGAAGACCCGCGCACACCGGACATTATCGTAACGCCGAATGAAGGCATGACGTACTCGGGAAACACGACCATGATTGGCGATCACGGCGGCTTTGCCCACGACGATACCAATGTGGTGCTGCTGGTCGCCAACCCTCGTTTCTCGCCGCGCGGCGTATCGGCACCCGTGACTACCGCACAGGTTGCACCCACAATCCTCGAGTCGCTGGGGCTAGATCCCGCCGCGCTGGACGCGGTGCGCGCGGAAGGTACAGCGGTGCTGCCCGAGGTGGCGGCGCAACTCGGACGGAAATAAGTCGACGCGGCTAGGCCTCGGCGAGGCTGGCCTAGGCAACCGCCACGGCCTTGGGCTTACCGGTAAGAGGTCGCGTGGGAGCTCGACGTTCCGGAGCGGCGGTCGGCCGCGAGGCAGTCGGAGCGTCGTCATTGCCGACTCGATAATGCGAAATCAACTGGGCGAGATTCGCCGCTTGTTCGGTGAGGGCCTGCGAGGCGGCGGTGGCTTCTTCGACGAGGGCGGCATTCTGCTGAGTCACATCATCCATGGTCGTGATGGCCTTGTTGACTTGCTCGATGCCGGAGGCTTGCTCGCTGCTGGATGAGGCAATCTCGGCCACGACATCGGTGACCTTCTTCACGCGCACCACGATCTCCTCGAGCGCTCTGCCGGATTCGTCCACCAGCTTGGTGCCCTCGGTGACCTTGCCCACCGAGTCCTGGATGAGCATCTTGATTTCTTTCGCCGCCTTTGCGCTTCGCGAGGCGAGGCTTCTCACTTCAGAAGCCACGACCGCAAAACCGCGGCCCTGTTCGCCGGCGCGGGCGGCTTCGACGGCCGCATTGAGGGCAAGCAGGTTGGTTTGAAAGGCGATCTCGTCGATCACGCCGATAATGTCAGCGATACGTTCTGAGGCGGCGTTTATCTCGCCCATGGCCGCCACGGCGGCACCCACAACGGCGCCTCCGTGTTCGGCCTGGTCGCGCGCTGCCGAGGCTAATTGACTGGCTTGAGCGGCATTGTCCGCGTTGTGACGGACGGCAGAGGTCATTTGTTCCATCGACGAGGCGGTTTCTTCCAAGCTGGACGCCTGCTCCTCGGTGCGCTGGCTCAAGTCGGCATTGCCACGCGATATCTCTTCCGACCCGGTGCGCACTTCAACTGCCGCGCGCGCCATGGCCTGTATCACTTCCGCCATGTTCGCCAACAACCGATTGACGCCATTCGCCAGTGTTTTGAAGAATGCTTCCTTGCCTTCTTCGCCGATGCGGGCGGTCAGGTCTCCATCGATCGCCTTGGCGACAATGGCTTGTACCTCTTCCTCGGTGCGAACCTCTTCCGTACGGTCGAACCACTGTACCGCGGTGCCGACACGGACGCCGGTGGCGTCACTGACGGGAGTAACAGTTAGGCGTACTCGTGCGTTGCCGAGCGCCACGTCTTCGGAGTGGGGCACTCCCAGGGACCCCAAGCCGCGCCCGTGTTTGGCCGACATCCAACTCAATTCGGCGAGGGGAGCGCCGAGTACTCGAGTCGGGTCGAAATGGGGCGCTTGTTTGCGGATTTCTCCGGCGCGTCGTGCCAACAAGGAGCTCATCGCCTCATTCAAATAGATGACATCGCCGCGGACATCGGCGATCAGCACGCTGGTCGAAGATTTATCCAGCGACACTCGGATGCGGGCATTCTCCGCTGCGAGTTCTCGATCGAGCTCGGCCTGGGCACGTTCGCGTTCGGCGACTTGCTGCTCGCGTTCCACGCGCGCCCTGATGTCCGTTTGCATGCGGCCAATGGTCGCCAGAAGACTGTGACTGTCGCCCACGGCAACTTGAACCACACTCGACAGGTCACCCGCCGCGATTTTGTTCGCCACCGCAACCACCACGGCCGGTTCTCCACCCAATTGGCGGTGCAGACTCCGCATGACCAGTGTGGCGGCCAATATCGCGAGTCCGGCTGCCAGAAATCCGAGTCCCACCATCACTGCACGGGCGGTGGAATACGTCTGCTGAGCGTGGGCCGCCTCCTTTTGATTGAGGTCCTGCTCGAATTGTTGCAGCTTCTCCAGCGTTTCGCGCATGTCCGTGCCCATCTTGGCCAACGGCGACGCGCTGAATGTCTTGAAATATTCCGGGCCCTTTCCGGCCAATGCTTGGGCTTCCAACTGCTCTTGAATCGGCCGGATGACCGGCAGCATCTCACTGACCTTCGCCAGCAGATCCGTCTCGGTCTGGGTGGTGTCGGGGAGGGAGGTGAACATTTGCGACAGCGCATCTCGTTCGCTTTCCATGCGCGTCAGCGCGCCTCGGAAGAGTTCGGATTCGTGCTTGATCTTCGCCTCATCCGTCAGCAGCATGAAATTACGGCAGTGAACCGTGATTTGATACTGCGTAATGAGCATACGGGTCGCGTGCTCCAGTTCCGGGTTGTTTTCCGCGGTAATGGTGTGTACGCCTTCGTTGATGACGGACATGCGATTGATGCCGATCGCCAGCACCACGAGTAGCAGAGTGACCACCGTGCCGAAGGCGATCAGCAGCCGAGTACGAACTTTCAGGTCATTGAACATTGGTTTTTTTCGCTGCAGCGCAGCGCCAGAGAGTTGACTAACATCCAGGCTGTATCGGCTAAGAGCCCGGTAACATGAGGAAGTTGAAGCAGCGCACAAATCCGGAAGACCCTCCAGGGGGCGCCTCGTATAGTCGGCGCACACTTTCCGGAGTTCAGCGTGATCACTCTCTACGATTACTTACCCTCCAAGAACGGGTATAAGGTCCGCCTTCTCCTCAACCATCTTCAACGACCGTACATCACCAAGCTCGTCAGTATTTTCGAAGGCGAGGGCCAGACCGAAGAGTTTCGCCGCAAAACTCCCACCGGCGCGGTGCCCGTTCTCGAATTGGACGACGGGCGCGTCTTGACGGAATCGAATGCCATCTTGATGTACCTGGCGGAGGGTAGCTCGTTCCTTCCGAGCGATGTCTGGGAGCGAGCACAGGTGGCACGTTGGATGTTCTTTGAAGAAGACTACATCCAGAACGGCATAGCTTCCCTGCGGCACTGGACCCTGACCGGGAAACTCGCCCGCCGCAGCGATGAGATGATCGCGGCGAAACGTGCCATGAGTGTAAAGACGCTCACCATACTCGAGCGTTGGTTGGAGTCTCGGACCTTTCTGACCGCCTGCGGTTACACCATCGCCGATATCAGCGTGTTCGCCTATGCAAGTCGCGCGGATGAGGCGGGTATTCCGCTATCTCCCTACCCGGCGGTACAGGCCTGGGTCGGTCGGGTTCGGGCCCAAGATCACTTCCTCGATACAATATATCCTTATTCGATCGATCGGTATTCCAGCGGTGAATTACCATGAGCCGTATGACTACTGCGAAGCCCAGGAAGTCGACGAAGCCGTCCTCGCGAATCGACTGGCCGACGGTATTGAACGCAGCCTGCCGCGTGATCGAGAGCGAGGCACCGCGGCTGGCGGACCTCGCGGCGCGACTCAGGGTCGGGCGCTCGGAGCTGCAACGCCAATTCACCCGTCGCCTAGGTATTAGCCCTCGGGCCTATGCGCAGGCGTTGGCCTTGCATCGCTTGGCCAGTGGCGTCGCTGCGGGGCGTACTACCCTGGAGGCGGTTTTCGACGCCGGCTTCGGGACGAGTTCAACGGCGTATGCTGCCGCCGCAGGGACACTCGGGGTCGCTCCGGGTGGCCTACGGGGAGGTCTTGTCATTGGGTGGTGGATGGGCTTATCCGATCTGGGCTGGATGCTCCTGGGGGCGACGGATCGGGGCATTTGCTGGCTCACGTTCGGCGATGCCCCTGGCGCAATGCTCGAGGAAATGCGCGCAGGGTTTCCGAAAGCGAAACTCTTCAACGACGAACAGCGGCTGTACGCCTGGTTCCAGCAGGTCCGAGATTTCGTTTTGTTGCCGCAGGAAGCTCTCGACTTGCCGGTGGACATTCAGGGTACGGCCTTCCAGTCGCGTGTATGGCGAGCATTGCGCCGAATTCCGTTGGGAAGCACGGCGAGCTATACGCAGGTCGCACGCCGGCTTGGAGAGCCGCGCGCCACGCGCGCGGTGGCATCCGCCTGCGCCAGGAACCAGGTTGCTTTGCTAATCCCTTGTCATCGCGTCGTGGCCGCGGATGGCCGCCTGTCCGGCTACCGGTGGGGAGTCGATCGCAAGCGGGAACTCCTGTCGCGCGAGGGAGCGGACGTCATCGCCTCGCGGGATCCGCTGCCTCGGTTGCCTTCTCAGCCGAGTCCAAACGAGCTTTCCAGGGATCGAGCTTCGCCTCGGTATGGCCGTCGGCACTGAATTCCATGAGGGCGTCGCCAGTTACCGTATAGCCCGGCCACTGCGCCACGCCCGGGCCGTTGGGACTGCCGGTTTTCGCAAAGTTGGCCCAGTACGTGTTCGCAAGCCGCGCGACGGCGGCGTCTCGCGGCGAGAGGGCGGGACCGTAATGCGCACTTACCGAGTTGAACACATAAGGAATCTCGGAGGCGTGCGGCGCGCCCGCTGTCCAACTTGTCCGCCGAGAATCCGCGACATACACAAAGCGAAACTCATAAGTCGGAATGCCCTGGCTCGACGGAGTCGAGGCCACGAATCGCGCGGGCTCCAGCATATATTGCTCCTTGGTTTTTTCGCCTGAGCGACCGATGTCGTCGCTATTCGCGCCGATCATGAGAGGTATATGGGCCTCCCTGCCGGCCAGATAGGCGGTCTGCGGGTCTTCCACGGCGATGGTTCCGTCGATCATGGGTCCTGAGTAGGTTGCGCCGCTCGAATCTAGATTCATTAATCCCAACCCGGCGGTGACCTGCTCGGCGGACAGGGCGCGCAGCTTCGCCAACGCCTGCGGTCCAGCACCGGCAATTCCGACGCTTTTCGCGAAATTCACCCCGAGCGTCTCGGCCGACGGCGCATTCGGTAAATCACGGCTCAGGTATTTCGCTCCCATTAACTGGCCACGGCCGCCGCCGGACTCGATGATGGCTTTCTCGAATAGATTCTTGGCCAGGGGCGAGGTCAGGAGCGTGTGGACCGAATAGCCTCCGGCGGACTCACCGAAAAGCGTGACGTTACTAGGGTCGCCGCCGAAGGCGGCAATGTTTGTCTTGACCCACTTCAGAGCGGCGATTTGGTCCAAGAAGCCATAATTGCCCTTGGGACCCTTCTCGCCGGCGGTGAGTGCGGGGTGAGCAAAGAAGCCGAATCGCCCCAAAGGTAAGTACATCGTTGTCGAGCATGCCCGACACTAGACCCGAGTCGATGCGCACTTGGCGTAGGCTGAGGTCGGCCAGGGGGACTATTTCGAGTTCATTGCCTTCGGGATCATGAAAGACGAGCCGGGCGGTTGTCGACTGCGGAGTTCTGTCGGCTTTTACATCCGTGCCCAGTTCGACCAGACGTTGATAGTCGGCGTCGATGGTCGAGGTTCTGAATACCACGTGCATCCAACCTTGTTTGAAGTAACCGTCTACGTCGCGCGGGCGTGATGATCCTTTTTGCCACCACTGACTTTCCTTGTCGAGGTCCGCGACCGATGCCGTGGCATGATCGGGAGACAGCCTGAGGGGATTCGATTCGGCATCCGCAGCCGACGCCCGCAGAGCGGGTAGCAGCACGAGAGGCAATGCGATCGCGATCGCTCGAATAATGGTGTGTCCCAGCAATACCTGAGTGGAGCCGCGCTTCATCCGCCGGCAGTGTAGGGGCAATCTGAAACTGCGGCAATAAATCCGGCTTCGGTCTAACTGTCCATCGAGCAGCGGGAAAACCACGTCGCATACGGCGTGTCGGTGACTGGGCGCCGATTGTAGTCGGGAGCACCATCGGCCCACCACACGTCACCCCGTTCACCCAGGGCTCGTTTTGCATCGTCAACACGCTGTCGGGCTGCAAGGCGAACCTTGGCATCTTTGGCGTATCGAATCGCGCGCCGCGCGCTCATGAGATTGCTTACCAAGCGCTCATGCTCGGCCGGGTCAAGGAAGGGATTGCTGAGGCGCCACAGGCGACCACGGATTACCATGTACCGGCGGTCGGGAGTCCAACAGTCTTTTGACGTGCCATTCGCGCTCATGGGAGTACTTTATCGCGCCCACGTCGAGCTGCGGCATCTCTCAAAGATCTCATCTCGTTGAAGGCATTTTCCGACACGGAGGGGTAGAATCGCTGCCCCTAAACATTTGCGCGAATGGGAGTACCCGATGACCTGTGGCGAGCTGCTGGTTCAACTATTACAAGAACTGGGCGTGGAAGTGGTCTTCGGTATTCCCGGCGTACACACGGTCGAACTCTATCGAGGTTTGCCGGCGACGCGCATTCGGCACATCACGCCGCGCCATGAGCAGGGCGCGGGGTTCATGGCCGACGGCTACGCTCGCGTCAGCGGCAAGCCGGGCGTGTGCTTCATTATCACCGGGCCAGGGATGACCAACATAGCCACCGCCATGGGGCAGGCCTATGCCGATTCCATTCCAATGCTGGTGATTTCCAGTGTCAATAAGACCCACGAGCTCGGCATGGGCGGAGGCCGTCTGCACGAACTTCCGGGTCAGCGAGAGTTGATTGCCGGCGTCAGCGCGTTCAATCACACGCTTACCCGGCCGGATGATCTGCCGGCAGTGCTGTCCCGCGCCTTTGCGCTGTTCAAGAGCGCGCGTCCGCGTCCTGTACACATCGAGATCCCCATCGATGTGATTACCATGGCCGCCGATCACGTCACGCGGCGCCTGGGCGCGATCCCGCATGCCCCTGCACCCAGCCCCGCGGCCATCGTGGCGGCGGTGCAATTGCTGGCGACGGCACAGCGTCCGGTGCTGTTGCTGGGAGGCGGCGCGATCCAGAGCAATGCTCAGGCTCTCGCCGAGGCGCTGGATGCGCCCACCGCGTACACCATTAATGCCAAGGGCATTTTGCCGACCGGCCATCCCCTCGCCTTGGGATCGAATCAATCGCTGGTACCGGTGCGCGAACTGGTACTCCAGTCGGACGTGGTGCTCGCCATTGGCACGGAACTGGGTGAGACCGATTACGACTCGGTATTCGACGGTCAGTTTCGTATACCGGGCAAGTTGATTCGCATCGACATTGCGCCGGAACAACTCCACGGCAACTTTCCGGCAGATCTGGCCATTCTCGGCGACGCGGGCTTGAGCGTAGCCGCGCTGCTCGCGGCGCTGGCGAATCGGCAGCGGCCGTTTGCCTCGGACAGTCCCGGCACCCGACGCGCGGCGGCGGTGCGAGCTCGACTCGAGGCCGGCTGGCCGCGGACTTGGGCGCCGCAGCGACACTTGCTGAGCCTTTTGCAGAAGACACTTCCCGAAGTCATTATTGTCGGCGATTCGACGCAGCCGGTGTACTCCGGCAATCACTTGTATGAAGCGCGCAGCGTCAGGACTTGGTTCAACTCCGCCACCGGCTATGGGACCTTAGGCTACGCACTGCCGGCCGCCATTGGCGCCAAGCTGGCCGCCCCCGCGCGTCCTGTAATTGCGCTCATCGGCGACGGCGGCATCCAATTCACGGTAGCGGAGTTGGCATCCGCCGTCGAAGCGAATGCCTCCATAATCGTCCTCCTGTGGAACAATCACGGCTACGGCGAAATCAAACAGTACATGAAAAAGCGCGGGCTGCCGACCATCGGGGTGGACATTTACACGCCGGACTTTCTCACCATCGCCCGAGGGTTCGGCTGGCAGGCCGAGCGTGCTCGCAGCGTCGACCATTTGCGCGAGCTGCTGACCGCGGGTGCTGCGTCCAGCGGTCCTACTCTAATCGAGGTTCTGGAGCGGGACGAATTTCTGGGACCACCTGTTTGAGTTCCACCGAGGGCACCAGGAACGCGGTCGCCGCGGTGATGACGGCCAAGGCGAACATGGCCCAAAATGTGAGGTTCAATGAGTGCTGTAGGGCCAAGCGCAGCGCGGTATCGCCCGGCGCGGCACCGAGTGGCGTCTGTAGAAGCTGCCTTAGTTGATTTGAGGTAACGGGAACTCCACCGGTGGCGCGAGACAGACCGTGATTGAGCACCGCACCCAGGACAGTGGCCCCCAAGGTGCTGCCCAAGTTGCGCGAAAATAAATTCGACGCCGTGACGCTGCCGCGCTCTCTTGCCGCGACGATTTCTTGCACGAGAACCAGCGAACTCACGCTGAGAATACCCATACCCAAGCCCATGATGAGTGAACCCAGGCCGGCAAGTAGGGGGGAGCTTTGTGGTGTCAACAGCACGAACATGAACGCGCCGACAGGCAGCAGCGAGGTGCCGACCAACAACAGGTGATGCAAACGAAAGCGATGAAATTGTCGGGCCGTCAAGGTGGCTCCGACCGGCCAACCGACCAGCATGGTAGTAAGCGACAGGCCCGCGACGACAGCTGACCGCTGCAGCACGATTTGCACGTAAATCGGTACGAAGGTCGTAAGGCCCATGAGCGCCATGCAGGACAGCACGGCGACGCTGTTGGCGGCCGCAATCGGGCGATGGCCCCAAAGAGCGAAGGACACCATCGGATTGGCGGTTCGACGTTCCTGCACCACGAAGGCCGCGGCGAATAGACAGCACACGGCCGCCGCCGTGATCATGCCAACGTTGGAGGTCCCGATTTCCGTGAGGCCAATCAACAGCGAGATAATAACGACGGTGAAAGTCACCGCTCCCACGATATCCACGGAACGTCGTTCGTGCGGGCTGTTTTCCTTCAGAAAGGCGAGGAAGCCGGCCGCGGCAATGCACCCCACGGGGACGTTCATCCAGAAAACCCAGGCCCAGGACACGTTTCGGATAATGAGGCCGCCGACGAACGGTCCAAGTACAGCGGTGATTGCCCAGACGCTGGCCAGGTACCCTTGGATCTTTCCCCGCTCGCGAGCAGGATATAGGTCGGCGACGATGGTCATGGCCACCGGCTGCAGCGCCCCGGCGCCGACCCCCTGCACCAGCCGAAAAACAATCATGGCCGGCATGGACCAAGCGAATCCCGCCAGTATCGAGCCCACGACGAAAATGCCGATGCCCCATAGCATCACCGGTTTGCGGCCGTAGATGTCGGCGAGGTTGCCGAAGACTACGGTGAGTGCGGTCTGCGTCAAAAGGTACGCTGAGAATACCCAGCTGTACAAACGCAGGCCGCCGAGTTCGGCGACGATTTGCGGCATGACCGTGGAGACGATGGTGGCTTCGAGAGCCACCATGCATATGGAGGCCATGACGGACGCGATAATGAGCGCCCGTGCGGATTTCTGCTTGAATGGCAAATCGATATCCTTGGCTGGTGGGAGCGTAGCGCTCAGTGGAGTGCGATGCCCGCCCAGAAAATCTGGAAGCCGGCGTCGCTGTAGTCTATGCGTGTCTGACGGTTGCCCACGACGAAGCCAATGCTGGTTTCCGCCAGGGTCGTCATGACGGCGGCCAAGTAGGGTAGAGAGGTGTTACGAATACGCTTCTTGCGAATGCTGTCCTTGGCGACGCGCTCGATTTCCTTGAGTGCGGCCAAACCGAGGGTCCGGCTTTCCTCGGTAATGCTGTCAGAGGCTTCCAATTGTTCGAGTACGCGAATTTTTTCCGGATGGGAGACACCCCATTCGACGTAGCGATCCCACACATGGCGAAACCGTAGACGGGCATCCGCCGCCCTGGGGTAGGCCGCGGCCAAGGAATCGGCTACCTCGCGCTTGAGACTGCGATAAACCGCATTCACCAAGTCTTCCTTGGTGGCGAAATATGTAAATAACGTGCCTTCGGCGACGCGCGCGGCAACGGATATAGCCGCGGTGGGAGTGGAGCCTAGGCCGCGTTCGGCGAACAACTTTACGGCCGCTTCGAGAATTGCAAGTCGCTTGTCGTCACTTTTCGGCCGTGCCATAAATCTGCAATCACTTTGAGGGTGCTTGAGTACTCACTCAGTTATACCACAACGGCTAAAACGCGCCAAATTTAGCGGTTCTGAGACTTCGCGCATGCGGAGGAAATGCCTGGAAATGCTACCTTCCGACCCCATAAAGAGTGCTACCGCAACGACGCGGACAGCTTGTTAGCAAATGGAGTTAGGAGATCATCATGGTTGAGCATATTGCCCGCTGGGGCCACAACGCGTTACTGGTCAGTTTTGGCGTTCTGACCTATACGTTTCTTGTCTTGGTTCGATAATTGTCTTGACGTCTTGGTCAGCCGGAAGTTCACCCGCCGTTCTTAGGGCGAGGTGCTTGTCGGGGTCGTAACGACCTCGAGATCTTCCGGGCTGATGCGGCGGGCCTTCCACAACACCACGCCGTAATACACTACGTAGTAGCCAATCAGCACGAACACGAGGCCCGCCGTGAGGGGGCTTTTCATGCTCATCGCGGGACTGGTCATCGCAGGTGCGGTCGCGGCGTCCGCGCCCGACACCGGAGCGGCATTCCAGACGTAGGTTTGGGCCAGGCGATACGCCAGGCGTCCGATGAAGAGCAGCGATACGACGATGCCGGTGTAGGTGTGCGGCACGTAGTAGAGTTGGTCGCCCTCGGAGCGATAGCGCGTCCGCGAGGCACCCCACAGGGCCAGCGCGACCCCCGCCACTAACCCCGCGACCTCGGCGCCGAGAAATTGAACCGACTTGAGCGCCACGGGAATCAACGACACTCCGACCACGATCAGAATGCCCATGCGGATCCGCATGCGTACGGGTCGCACGGGTTGCTGGCCAAAACTGCGGCGCAGACGGCGGTAAATCGCCCATACCACCAGGACGGCGATGAAGTAGGGCAAAACTCGCGAGTAGTCGGCTTGCATTTCGTCGATACTACTATGGAATGGCCGACGAGACTTCAGCTGCCAAGGATTTCGGGCTCGTACGCGGCATGGGGCCGTGGGGCGCTATTGCCGTCAACGTGGCCAACATGATCGGGACGGGGGTGTTTCTCAAGGCCCGGGTCATGACCTGCAATGTGGGCAGCGCCAAAATGGTGCTTCTGGTGTGGGTGGTGGCCGGTCTGCTGTCGCTGGCAGGCACATTTTCCTACTCGGAAATCGCCGCCATGATGCCGGAGGCGGGTGGCGACTATTTGTATTTGCGGCGGGCCTACGGCCGTTTGGTTGGGTTTACCTACGGCTGGATGGTCTTCACGGTCGCCCGCGCCGGGTCTCAGGCGGCATTGGCCGTGGGGTTGGCCATTTTCATGAACGTGGCTCTCGGCGGTCTCTTGGACCGGTACCCGGGCGTTGCCATCTTGGGCTTGCACTTCAACGGTCTCACCCTGGTCGCCTTGGCGACCATTTGGATCGTTGCCTTGATTAATTGCATGTCGGTGTCCATGGGCGGCCGTACCGCCTTGACGCTGACCCTCATGAAGATTGTGCTGGTGTTCGGTGTGGGTCTCACGGCTTTTTTGTTCGCTCCCAGCGGCTGGTCGCATTTCGGACTATCGGGATCGGACGGCACGTGCGACGGGGTCGCCGCCAGCGCTCGCGGCGGGGTGGCGGGGTTTGGAGCCGCTATGCTGGGAGCGCTCTGGGCCTATGACGGATGGAATAACGTGGCCCCGTTGGCCGGCGAAATTAGGGACCCGCAAAAAAATATGCCGCGTGCCTTCGTTGGCGGCATGCTGGTGGTCGGTGCCTTGTATTTGTTCGTGAACTCGGCGTATTTTTATGCCCTCACGCCGCTGCAGGTCGCGAGTGTGCACGGCGGGATGTCGGTGGCGACCGAAGTACTGAAGCGGTTTTTGGGGCCCGTCGCGGTATCCCTGACGGCGGTTGCCATGATGATCTCGTCGTTCGGCTCGCTGCATGCCAGCGTTCTCGCGAATTCGCGCATCCCCTTCGCCATGGCGCGCGACGGCCTGTTCTTCAAGTCGCTCGCGAAGCTCTCGTCGGGCAGCCGGGTGCCGGTTCGCGCCATTGTCGCGCAGGCCGCCTGGGGCAGTGTGCTGGCGGTGTCGGGTTCTTATGATGCACTGACCGACTCGGTGGTTTTCGTGTCGTGGGTCTTCTACGGATTGAGCATCGCGTCGCTGTTCGTCTTTCGGCGAACTATGCCCGACGTGCATCGCCCGTATCGAGCATTGGGGTATCCGGTCATTCCCTTGGTGTTCCTCGCCGTGACGGTCGCCTTACTCGTCAATACCTTTATCGCGGCACCGCGGCAGGCTTTCGAAGGCGTCGCAGTGCTCGTCGCGGGACTGCCTTTTTATTGGTGGTGGTCGCGGGCGAATCAGGCCTCGATTTCTTATTGAACGATCATTCAAGTTGTATTCGGAGGTGTTCTACGGCGATACTCGCAGATCGCCAAGGTGATTCCCGGGATGCACTCGCAAATGACAACAAAGATTCTCCTTCCGTTCTGTCTCGCTTTCGTATTGTCCCTGGGGGCGCGGGCCCAGAACATTGCCCCCGACACCGCCGAACCCGGTTCCGTCGAAGACATCGCTAAGGCAACCACCGAACCCAGATTCTCCTCCCCGTGGGTCTCTTATGTGCCGGCCTCGGCCACGGTACCGTCGCCCAAAACCTTTTTCGGCCGGATTGCCGGCGCGCCCGGCGAACTGGTCAACTCCTCAGAGGCCTACGCCTACGCCCGGGCGCTGGCTGCCGCCTCGCCGCGCGTCAAGGTATTCACCATCGGTCGCTCGGAGGAGGGGCGGGACATCGTCCTCTTGGCCATTGCCGACGAGGAGGGCATCAAAAACCTGGATGCGTTGAAGGCCGCCACGGCGTCGTTGGCGGACCCGCGGACGGTGACTCCCGACGCAGCCGAACGCCTCATCGGCACCGCTCGGCCGTTCTACTATTTCAATGCCGCATTGCATTCGGACGAGACCGGATCCACCGAATCCGTATTGGAGCTCGCTTATCGCTTGGCGGTATCGGAGCAGCCGGCCATTCGCCGCATGCGCGAGAATATGGTGGTGCTCATCAACCCGGTCTGTAACCCCGACGGCCGCGACAAGCAGGTGGAGTGGTTCTATCGATACCTCAAGGGCAAGACCGACCGCGATACGTTGCCGCGCCAAGCGCCTCCTTATTGGGCGAAGTATGCCTTCGTCGACATCAACCGCGATGCTCACCAACTGGATTTCGAGACCACCAAGGCCGTGAGCCGGATGTTCTTCGACTACCACCCCCAGGTGGTGCACGACTTGCACGAAAGCGTGGCTCTGCTCATGACCTGGAACGGCACGGGTCCTTACAATCCCAATATCGATCCCATCACCTTTACCGAATTTCTGGCGTTGAGTTTCCATGAAGTGGAAGCCATGACAGGCTTAGGGATGCCCGGCGTGAGCACTTGGAATTTCGGCGAAGGTTTCGGGCATATGTTCATGGACTCGGTGGCCATGAATCACAATGCCATCGGCCGCGGCTATGAAACCTTTGGCAACGGTACCGCCGAGACGTTGGTGCAATCTCTGTCTCCGGAGGAGACCTCGCGCGAGTGGTATCGCGTGCTGCCGCCGCCCACCGAGAAGTTCTCATGGTCCGCCCGCGATAACGTTAATTACAACGAGACCGGTGCATTGGTCGCCTTGGACTATGCCGCAGCCAACTCCCGCATGCTGCTGCGAAATTTCTATACGAAGAGTCTGCACAGCTGGCGCAAGGGACTCGAGGAGGCGCCTTACGGTTTCGTTATTCCGGCCGACCAGGGCGATCCCATGCGGGTCGCTCAGCTGGTGGCGCGACTGCAGGCGCAGCACATCGAGGTCAGCCGCAGCGACGCGGCGTTCACGCTCGCGGAAGGCAGCTATCCGGCCGGTACCTATGTGGTGCGTTTGGATCAGCCGTACCGTAACTACGCGGTGGATTTGCTGACGCCCCAAAAGTACCCCAAGGACGGCGGCGAACCCTATGACGATGTATCGTGGGAGCTGCCGGCTTACTACCATGTAGAAGTAATTCCCACGGCCGACAGCTCCATTCGCAATGCGCCGTTGTCCCTGCTTAAGGGACCGCCGCATCCGAAAGAACAGGTGACAGGCAGCGGTCCGGTGTACCTCTTGAAGGATTCCGGCCAGGAAGGCTTGCTGGAGGCGCGGTTTCGTCTTGCCAGGTTCCGCGTGAACATTGTGGAGCGCAGCTTTTCTGCCGGCGGCATGAACTATCCCGCGGGCTCGTGGGTTATTCCCGCGCAGGCGGGAGTCGCGGATGCCCTACGGGACCTCGCGAGCGGCATGGCGTTGGCGTTCACCACCACGGCGGCGCCACCCGATGTGCCGCAGCATGCCGCGCCCGTGCCGCGGCTCGGTGTGTGGGTGCCGTGGGCGGACACGGATTCCATTGGATGGGTGCGTTTTTCGCTGGACCAGCGGAAGATTCCGTATACCTACATTCGGGACGAAGACATTCGCGCGGGCAATTTGCACAAGAAAATCGACGTGCTGTTGTACGGCCATGTCGATCTGGAGTTGGCCGAGCAGATCCAAGGAATTCCCAAAGCCTGGGGTCCCATGGCATTCAAGAAGACGGCGCAGACGCCCAGTCTAGGAACGCCCGCCGCCTCCGATGATATTACCGGCGGCGTCGGCTGGGAGGGACTCTCTAAGATTCAAGAGTTCGTGGAGCAGGGCGGTTTGATGCTGACCTTGGGCAACGCCAGCATGCTGCCCATCGAGGCGGGCATCATCCGAGGTGTGCGCCGTGATTCGGGCGGGGTGCCCCGCAGTTCCGCGGGAGGCGGGGCCGCGGCGGCGGCCGCGGCAAACGAGTCCGTGACGCGTACTCCGGGTGCGCATGTGAGAGTGAGTTTTGCGCGGCCGGATCATCCCATTGCCTACGGCTACTCGGAGTCGAGCTACGTATTTCGACAAAACTTCGCGCTGTATGCGACGCCGCGGCGTTGGCTGCGCATGGCCTATTGCACAACCTGTCTCGACGGACCCGTTGATCCACGCGGAGTGGTCATGCAATGGGGCGCACCCAATGCGGGGCCCTTCTTGGTGAGCGGCCAAGTATGGGGTGAGGACAATCTGATCGGACGCCCGGCTATTCTTGATATGCCGGTCGGCAAAGGGCATGTGATCGCCTATAACTTCAATCCGCTGTATCGCGATCTCAACCGCGGGGATCAGCGATTGCTATGGAACGCTGTCATAAACTGGCAGGCCATCGTGACCGCGAAGTAGGAACCACCCTACACGGCCTCACGAGGCTGCCTGACTGATATGAATTGAACTCCACGTTAATGTGCTCCCACACAAAGCGCACTGGGAGACTGACATGTCGATAAGCACAATACTTCTAATCATTTTGGTCCTTCTCTTGGTTGGCGCGCTTCCGGCTTGGCCGTACAGCAGCGGCTGGGGGTATTACCCGAGCGGGGGCATGGGTCTGGTACTCATTGTGCTGCTGGTCCTCGTGGTCACCGGGCGACTCTGAGGGGCACACGCACATGAGTCGCCTGACCCTTGCTCGACTATTCGTGGTGGCCTGCATGGCGGCTTATGTCATCATTCTCATGCCGGCGTCGGCACGTGCTCCGACCATCAATGCGGCGCCGTCGAAATTGGATTACGTGGTACTTGCCAGTCTGGCAGACGCCCCGAATCTGCTGGCGATGTCGACTTATCGATGAGCGTGGGCAGGGGCCCAAGTGGGCCCAGGGTAGGCCCTGAGCTAAGGATCTGCTCAGGGCGGCGGGACGGCCACCGTTACGGAAAGTCCCGCCAGTCGGCGCTCGTCAAAGATCACCACGATGCCGCTGGCGATGACAATAGCGGCGCCACCCAGCAGCGAGGCTGAGGGCGTGGCCGACCAAAATATCCAATCAATGCCGAAGGCCCAGAGAATAGCGGTGTACTCGAAAGGCCCCACCACCGATGGCGGAGCGCGACGAAATGCCTCGGTCAACCATAACTGACCCAGCGCGCCCGAGACTCCGACGGCTGCCAGCCAGATCCAATCGGTGGGATCGATGGCGCGCCAACTTCCGATGGCGAGGATGCCGGAACCGATTCCCACTAGCCCCAAGTACCAAACGACCATGGAGAAGCTGCTATTGCGTCCCCCCATGGAACGCACCGTGAGCCCACTCAAGGAATAGCAAATCGTGGCGATGGCGGCTGCGCCGGCCGCGACCAGGGAGAAGGCTCCATGGCTCCAGGGCTTCAAGATAATCAGCACGCCACTCATGCCGCAGATAATGGCCAGCCAGCGTCGTAAGGGGACTCGCTCGCCAAAAATGGGAACCGACAAAGCCGTCATCAGCAGCGGAGCTGCCAAGAACAGCGAGTAAGTCTGTGCCATGGTTAGACGGTGCACGGCGTACACGAAACTCGCCAGCATCACGATGCCCAGCACCGCGCGTAATAGGTGAAGCAGCGGCTCGGAGGCGCCGAGCTGCGACCAAGAGCGCCGCCAGACGACGGGCAACACGAGAAACAAGAACGAAGAGAAACTGCGCAAGCAGGCAATTTGCAGCGGCTCGTAATGCGCGGACAGACGCTTCATCAACGAGTCCATGATGGAAAAAATAAACACGGCGGCGATCATGAAGCTGATGCCGCGGAGTCTGTTGCTGGGATGGTCGGAAATGGGCATGGGATGGGGTCCAGCCGCCCATTATACCCATTCCGACCCTGAGGAGTTGAACCTCCCTACACGGCGGCGCTTGCCCGCTGCGGCATGGGCATGCCGATGGCTCGGCGTCTGACATCCATGAGCTTCAAGATCATGGGAGTCAATATGAGCTGCATGGCCAATTCCATTTTTCCTCCGGGCGCGACGATTATGTTCGGCCGCGACATGAAGGAATCGTGGATCATGGATAGCAAGTACGGAAAATCGATGCCCTTCGGGTTCGCGAAGCGAATCACCACGAAGCTTTCATCCGCAGCTGGGATGTAGCGTGCCACGAAAGGATTCGAGGTGTCGACCGTGGGCACGCGTTGAAAGTTGACGTCGGTCTGCGAGAACTGCGGACAGATGTAATTCACATAGTCGGGCATGCGCCTCAAGATCGTGTCGACCACGGCCTCGGTGGAATAGCCGCGAGTTTCCTTGTCCCGATGCAGCTTCTGTATCCATTCCAGATTGATGATGGGCACGACCCCGATGGTCAAATCCGCGTGCCGCGCCACGTTCACCTCGGGCGTGACCACCGCTCCATGCAGCCCTTCGTAGAACAGCAGATCGCTCTCCGCGGCCATATCTTGCCATCCGGTGAAGGTGCCGGCCTCCTGGTTGTAGGGACCGGCCTCTTTGTCGTTGTGTAGATAGCGGCGGATTTTCCCCCGGCCTGTCTCGCCGTACTGGCGGAACAGGTCCTCCAGTTCCTTGAACAAGTTGTTCTCCGGGCCGAAATGGCTGAAGTGGTTATCGCCGCGCGCCGCCGCCTCGGCCAACTTCACCTTCATTTCCGCTCGGTCATAGCGATGAAAGGAATCTCCCTCAACGAGCACGGCATTGATGTGCTCGCGACGAAATATCCAGTTGAAAGTGCGGGTCACCGATGTCGTTCCGGCGCCGGAAGAGCCCGTGACCGCGATGATGGGATGCTTTGCTGACATGATCGCCTCGTTTTTTTTATCAGGTTTCAATGAACAGGGAACGCTCTTTGAACAACGGCGAGCTGTAGATCCGGTCCAGCCCGTGATCGTGTTCCCGGTGGTACTGCTCGATACGCTCGACTTCGGCCTTGCAGCCCAAGATCAAGGGCACTCGCTGGTGCAGGGCGTTGGGCTCTACGTCGAGAATGCGTTCGCGCCCGGTCGAGGCAGCGCCACCGGCTTGCTCGACGATCATGGCCATGGGGTTGGCCTCATACAGGAGCCGCAGCCGGCCGGGTTTGCCGGGATCCTTGAAGTCCTTGGGGTACATGAACAAGCCGCCGCGAATGAGAATGCGATGCACCTCGGCCACCAGCGAGGCAATCCACCGCATGTTGAAGTCGCGACCACGCGGACCCCCACGGCCGGCGAGACATTCCACCACGTAGCGCTTCACAGGCGGCTCCCAGAAACGTTCATTGGACGCATTGATGGCGAACTCTCGCGACTCTTCGAGGATGCGCATGTTGGGATGGGTGAGAATAAACTCGCCGAAACCTCGGTCCAGGGTGAATCCATGGACTCCGCGCCCGACGGTAAACACCAACATGGTGGTCGCCCCATAGATGGCGTATCCGGCGCACAGCTGTTTGGTGCCCGGCTGCAGGAAGTCGGCGGTGGTGGGCTTAGCGGTGCCGTTCGGCGCTTTCAGCACCGAAAATATGCTACCCACCGGGGCGTTGATATCTATGTTGCTCGAGCCATCCAGAGGATCGAAGTTCAGAAGATATCGGCCTCGATCGTACTCGGCCGGAATTTCGTAGGGATGCTCCAACTCTTCCGACACCATACCCGCGAGGTTGCCGCCGTACTCGCTGGTGCGCAGAAAAATCTCATTGGCCATGATGTCCAGATTCATCTGGGTTTCGCCCTGCACATTCACCTCCCCCGCGGAGCCATGCGCGCCGGCCAAGGCGCCGCGGCCGACGATGAAGCTAATGCGTTTACACGCCAGGCGAACATGGTTGAGCAGGGCGGTGAAGTCTCCGATGGCGCCCGGAAAACGCCGTTGCTCTTCGATCATGAATTCGGTAATTGTTTTTTCTCTAGTACTCATGTTTCCCCCGTTTTGGTTCAATCGGCCGTCAGATGAAAACTCGGCGTGCTGAAGTGATGGTGGATGTCCCGCAGTCCCAGCGGTCCCAATGACGGCAGCAACATATCCGCCGCCGAAAAGTCCTCGGCAGCCGTCCAGTCGCTCGGGGTCACGATGGTGTAAAGGCCGGCGGCCTTCGCGGCCGACAGCCCATGAGAGGAGTCTTCGATCGCCACGCATTCATCAGGCGAGGCCTGCAGTTCGCGCAGCACATGCTCATAAATGTCGGGCGCCGGCTTCTTACGCGACACTTGATCGCCCGCGCCGATGACCGCGAAACGCTGCAGCGCGCCGGCGCCGAGTGTGTTACTCAGTAGGGCGTCGATATTGGCGTAGGTGGTGGTCGAGGCCAGCCCCAACCGAATGCGCGCGTCCTCGGCCTCATCCAGCAATCTCGCCACACCCTCGCGCAGGCCTACGGCGCCGGCTTGCACCATGCGGGTGTAATTCCGTGTTTTGGCTTGATGAATCGCTTCGATACGGCCTATGAGTGCCTCACGTTCCGCGGGCGTCACATCGAGCGAACGGATGTACGCCGCAAGTCGCTCCTTGCCTCCGGTAATGCGCAGCAAATGCGAGTAGCGGACCTTGGTCCAATTCCAATTCAGACCCATTTGCCAAAACGCCTCGTTGAAGGCGCAGCGATGCGCCTCTTCGGTGTCGGCCAGGGTACCGTCGACGTCGAATATCAAAGTGCGAAGTATCATGTGAACACCCGGCTCGCGCGTAAATCCTCACCCTCGATGAGCATCAAGTCGTCGCGGCACAGCTGTGCGCCCTTATGCGCGAAAAGGCGATTGGCCTGACGCAACCGCGCCCGATCGAGGGCATTGCGAATGGAGCGGGCGTTGGCAAAGTGAGGCTGCTGCATGCGCAGCGGAATGTATTCGTGAAGGGCCTCGAGCCCCGAGGGACTCAAACGGTACTGCATGGATCGCAGCATGCGCTGCGCGATGTCCTCCAGTTCCTCGGCTTGGTAATCCGGAAACTCCAAATGATGGGCGATGCGCGATGAGAGGCCCGTGTTTGACTTGAAGAAGGTCTCCATGCGTTCGCCATAGCCGGCAAGTATGACAACCAGGTCGTCCCGTTGGTTTTCCATGACCTGCAGGAGAATTTCGATGGCTTCCTGCCCATAGTCGCGCTCGTTCTCGGGTCTATATAAGTAGTAGGCCTCATCGATGAAGAGCACCCCGCCCATAGCCTTCTTCAAGATTTCCTTGGTCTTGGGGGCGGTATGGCCGATGTATTGCCCCACGAGGTCGTCGCGGGTCACCGCCACCAAGTGGCCTTTGCGCACATATCCTAAGCGAAACAGAATTTGTGCCATGCGCAGCGCCACCGTGGTCTTGCCCGTACCGGGATTGCCGGTGAAGGACATGTGCAGGGATGGCGAACCCGACGTTAGGCCCAGCTGTTTGCGTGCACGCTCCACCAGCAGAAGGGCTGCAACCTCGCGGATACGGGATTTGACGGGCTTCAGACCTATCAGCTCGGCATCCAGTTCGTCCAACACCTCGGTGACGTGCGAGTCCGCCAGCAGCGCGGCCAAGTCGACGCGGTCCGCCACCGGCGCGGGTCCGCCGGGCGGAGCGTCGCCCCCGGCGGGCTGGCGCAGAGTCTCCAAGGGTGTCATGGCAGTGGCGCTATTCATGAGAGCCTATTCGTAGCGACGCCCTTCGGGCGCCTGCGCGGCATAGCTTTCAATGGTGTACTGAATTTGCCGGCCGCCCATCTCATGCCGCTTCAAGAGAAAGCCGGGCTCGTTCTTCGGCCGGTTCACGATGAAGGACAGCCGCGTGGTCTCGAAGCCGTGGGTGGCATCGAACGCGTTGACCCGGATATAAGTCTGGGGATGTGCTTGACGACAATCCCGCACCTCGGCAAGCGCTCCCGCGGCATCTCGTAGGTCGAACATCGGATTGCCCCACATCTCCCAATAGCAGTTGCGAGGGTGGGGGTCGTCCGTGTACTCGACGCCGATGGCCCATCCTTGGCCCAGCGCGTAGTCGACTTGCGCGCTGATCTCGGCGTCGGTCAATTCGGGAAGAAAGGAAAATGTGCCCTGAGTGATTCGCATAATGACTCCTTGGTTGCCAGCGCGTTAGGCCGTGGTTGCCGTGGCAACGAAATCGGCGGTGTCGGTGGATTGGTAGTTGAAGGACACGTCCTTCCAGGTATTGAGCGCGGCGCGCAGGGGCGAACAAGACTTCGCAGCCTCGGCGAGAATTTGCGGACCCTCGTTCCAAATGTCCCGGCCTTCGTTGCGTGCCTTTATCATGACTTCCAAGGCCACGCGGTTGGCCGTGGCGCCAGCCTGAATGCCGTCCGGGTGGCCAATGGTGCCGCCGCCAAATTGCAGCACGACGTCTTCGCCGAGATAAGAAATGAGCTGATGCATCTGTCCGGCGTGGATGCCGCCGGAAGCGACCGGCATGAGCTTGCGCAGTCCCGCCCAGTCCTGATCGAAGAACACGCCATGCTCCAGATTCTCATGGGTGAAGCTATCTCGACATATTGAATATATGCCTTTGATTACGTTAGGATCACCTTCGAGCTTTCCGACCACCGTGCCCGCGTGGATGTGATCCACCCCAGCCATGCGCATCCACTTGGCAATGACCCGGAAGGACACGCCATGCACCTTTTGCCGCGTGTACGTGCCATGGCCGGCGCGATGCAAGTGCAGGATCATGTCGTTGCGGCGCGCCCACTTGGCCATGGATTGAATGGCGGTGTAGCCGATCACCAGGTCGATCATCACAATCGCCGACCCCAAATCCTTGGCGAAGTCCGCGCGTTCGTACATATCTTCCATGGTGGCGGCGGTGACGTTGAGGTAGTGACCCTTCACCTCGCCGGTGGCCGCTGAGGCCTTGTTGACCGCTTCCATGCAGTACAAGAAGCGATCGCGCCAGTGCATGAAAGGCTGCGAATTAATGTTCTCATCGTCCTTCACGAAGTCGAGTCCACCCTTCAGAGCCTCGTAGACCACGCGGCCGTAGTTCTTCGATGACAGACCCAACTTGGGTTTGGTGGTCGCGCCCAAAAGCGGACGGCCGAATTTATCGAGGCGCTCGCGCTCTACGACAATACCCGTGGCCGGGCCCTGGAAAGTCTTCAAGTAGGCGACGGGGATGCGCATATCTTCGAGGCGCAGGGCTTTCAGCGGTTTAAAGCCAAAGACATTCCCGATAATGGAAGCCGTGAGATTGGCTATGGAGCCTTCTTCAAATAAATCAATATCATATGCGATATAACTAAAGTATTGTCCCGGATTTCCCGGGACCGGATCCACCCGATAGGCCTTGGCCCGATATTTGTCGCAGGCGGTGAGCCGATCGGTCCAAACCACCGTCCAAGTCGCCGTGGAGGATTCGCCGGCGACGGCCGCGGCCGCCTCGATGGGGTCGACGCCGTCCTGGGGCGAGATACGAAAGACCGCGATCAGGTCCGTGTCTTTAGGATCGTAGTCGGGATCCCAGTAACCCATCTGTGCGTACGGCATGACACCGGATTTGTAGCGATCGGCTTGACTCCCCATCGGTCGACTCCTTCATTGGCGTTTCAGATGGGAAAACTCTAGCTGCACGGTCACATAAGAGATAATCAATTTTTTTGCACTACATGATAAGCTTTAGCTGATGTATGAGGAAAATTGACCATGTCGATTCAACACGTGTCCTTGCGGCAATTAAGGGTGTTCGAGTCCGCCGCTACGCATAAATCGTTTTCCAAGGCGGCAGAATTTCTGCACCTCACGCAGCCGGGGGTGTCCATGCATATCAAGGAACTCGAGACCAGCGTGGGCCTGCCGCTGTTCGAGCGCATCGGCCGGAAGCTCTACGTTACCGAGGCCGGTCAGGAACTCTTGGCACGGGCACGCGAAATCCTCCGGGCCTTGAAGGACGCCGAGGACACTCTCGACGGGCTGCGCGGCCTGCGACGCGGCCGAATTAATCTCGCCGTGGTGAGCACGGCGAAGTACTTCGTGCCGCAATTGCTGGCGCAGTTCGGCAAAGACTTTCCAGAACTGGAAATTCGTCTGACCGTGAACAATCGCGATTCGGTGATCGATCAGCTGGTGGCCAATGAGGTGGATCTGGCCATCATGGGCCGATCGCCGCAATCCTTGGACACCGTGGCTGAACCCTTTGCCAAGAACCCGCATGTCATCATCGCGGCGCCCGACCACGAACTCGCCGGCCAGCGGCGGATCAAAGTCGAGACCATGGCCAAACAAAAATTCATCGTGCGTGAGCCGGGTTCCGGCACGCGCTTGGCAATGCAGCAGTTCTTCGAGGCCAGTCGCGTGACCTGCAATGTGGGGATGGAAATGGCCAGCAACGAAACCATCAAACAGGCAGTAATGGCGGGCATGGGCCTCTCCTTCATTTCACGCCATACCATCGACTTGGAAATTCAAACGCACCGGCTGGTGGTGTTGGACGTACGCGGCACGCCGGTGATTCGCCAATGGCATGTGGCGCACTTGGCGAAAAAGCGTTTATCGCCCACCGCCGTGGCATTCAAGGAGTTTGTGCTACGGCACGGTGCCGAGCTGCTCCGGGGCCATGAGTCCGCGGCTTAGTGCGCCTGGGGACGTTTCAAGAGATCGGTGCGGTCAACTGAACGGACGTTGAGTTGCACGGTGGTGCCGCCGCGCACCATGGTCAGCGGCACGGAAACCCCTGCCGGGCCTAGCGACCAGAGGCGCCGGTAGAATTCCGATAGGGTGGCCACGTCTTGGTTGTTAACGTGACTGATGAGATCGCCTTCGCGGATATCCGCGACCTGGGCCGGGCTGCCGTCAGCGACGCCGGTGACGTACACACGGCCGCTCACTTCCACGGCGTACACGCCCAACCAGGGTCGAGATTTACGCTCGGTGCGGCCGCGAGTGGCGAGATCGTGCAAAATGGGTTTGAGCAGATCGATGGGAACGAACATGTTGGCATTCGTTTCTTCGCCGCTGACCGTTTCTCTCACCAACAAAGATCCCAATCCGACCAGATGCCCGTCATCGTCAATGAGGGCAGCGCCTGACCAATGGGGGTGCGCCGGTGCGGTAAAAATGGCGTCATCCAGCAGGTATTCCCAGGCTCCTGCAAACTCCCGCCGCGCGACCACTCGAACCGCCTGCTGCTTGGCAAATTCGGGAAAACTCGCCACGTAGGCCGTGGTTCCCAGTCCCATGCCGGCCGAACGGCCCAACACCATGGGCGGAGCATCGAGTTTTTCCAAGGGCATGACCAAGCCGAAGCCCGTGACCTGATCATAGGCAAGTGCATGACCCACGATTTCGCGCCCCTCGTGCACCGTCAACCACACGTCGGTGGCTTCCGTAATGAGATAGCCGATGGTCAGCACCAAACCTTCAGCATTGATGACAATGCCATTGCCGACGCGTTCGGATCCCAAAATACCCGCCGTGAAGGCATTCTCGGGGACGACCGCGCGTAATTTTACGATGGAGCGGCTTACCGCGTAGTTCTGGAGGACCATGGATGCTGACGGTAGCCTGAACTCGCTTGGGTGTCACTACGGTGAAGGGTCTGCGGCAGTAATTTGGAGGGATCCTGAGCACTGACGTCGTTGATATCGCGCAGAATGGCTCGCCCACGACCGGCGCGCTTCGCGGAGTAAAGGGCCCGATCCGCAGCCAGCACCAGCTGAGTTGCACTGCAGTCGCAGTGGTTGCCGGCGCCGCAGGCATCCTCTATCGCATCGTGGCAGGCGATGCCGATGCTGACGCTCACACGGTGATTGGGCAAGGAGTCTTCGTGGTAGATCCCCAGAGCCTTCACACGCTCGAGCACACGGGCGCCGATTTGTTCAGCTCCCCGGCGCGGCGTTTGCGGCAGGAGCATCATGAACTCTTCCCCGCCGTAGCGCGCCACCAGGTCGGCAGGGCGCATGCAGGCCGATTGCAGGGCCTGCGCCACCTGTTGTAGGCAGTCGTCGCCTTGCTGATGGCCGTAACGGTCGTTGTACAGTTTAAAGTGATCCACATCGATGAGCAGCAGCGACAGCGGATCCGACGAGCGTCGGGCGCGCAGCCATTCGCGGTCCAGCGATTCGTCGAAATGCCGCCGGTTCCAAACTCCCGTGAGGGAATCTGTGGTGGCCGCGTGACGCAGTTCATCGGCGAGGCGCTTCATGCGCAAATGCGTTTTCACGCGCGCCAGTACCAACGACGATCTGAAGGGCTTGGCGATGAAGTCGGCGGCGCCCATCTCGAGCGCAGAAACCTCGAATCCAGCCTCAGTGTGGCCGGTGATGAATATGGCGGGCACATCCGCAAGCTGTCGTTCCGCCTTGAGCATGCCCAGCAACTCGAAGCCGCTCATGCCGGGCATTTCCGCGTCCAGCAAAATGAGATCGGGCGCCAACTCGCGCGCCAGGCGCATCGCGTCCTTGCCGTTGGTGGCGAAGCGCAAGGTGGCAACGTTCCCCAGGATGGCGCCCATGAGCTGAATGGCGCTCGCGTCATCGTCCACTAGCAGAATGTTCTGCGTGGGTTTCTCGGTGAATGTGCTGCTTTCCATAAGGTGGCAATTCAACAGTAACGGACGGCCTGCTTCTGCGGTTTTCGTCCCACTATTTAACGATAACAGGCGGCAAGCAGCGAAAAGTGGGCGGCAAAATCCGAAACTTTGAAGGCAATCACGCTTTTCGGCCGCCGCTCACGTTTCCGGCCGATTTGCGTGCTTTCTCAAGTTTCATGACGCGCTGCCGTTTAATTCCCCAGATTTGACAAAGACGCAATTGCCGGGAACAACTCAATGAAGTCGGTATTACTCGTAGATGACGACAACACAATTCTTCTCAGTATCGGTGTGCGTCTCAAGCACATGGGATACACCGTATACACGGCGAAAGATGCCGTTACCGCGGTATCAGCAGTGGTAAAGAACGAACCTGATGTCGTAGTGCTCGATGTGACTCTGCCGGCGGGCGATGGGTTTCTGGTTGCCGGCCGGCTGCAGAAGCTGGTCACCTCGGGAGCTACCCCCATCATATTCATCACCAGCAGCGAAAACCCGGTGCTGCGCGAGCGCGCCATGTTGATGGGCGCCGCCGCGTTCCTGACCAAACCCTTCGATGCCACCTCGTTGGCCGATGCGGTCGAGTCCGCGCTGTCGCCCGGCGACAATTGGATGCCCCGGGCCAGCGGCCTGTAATGGCCACTGCAGTGCCGGCCAAAGAAAAGTTCAGCATTTTGTTGGTCGACGACGACCCGACGGTCATTCGCATCCTGAGCCGTATTTTGAGTGACTACGCGCCGCTGCGCTTCGCGACCTCAGGTCATGTTGCCTTGAAGCTCGCGCGCGAATCCGTGCCCGACTTGGTCTTGCTCGATGTGGAAATGCCGGACTTCAGCGGCTTCGAAACCTGCAAGGCTTTCAAGCACGATCCGGCGCTCGCGGCCGTTCCCATCATATTCATCAGCAGCCACGAAAGTCAGCAACTCGAAACCGCCGGCATGCAGTTGGGCGCGGTCGACTTCATCAGCAAACCGCCGCATGCCTCCCTGGTGCTCGCACGCGTGCGCACGTACCAGCAGCTGAAGACCTTGTCGGACACGGTGCGCAGCGCCGTCACCATGGATTTTCTCACCGGTACGTTGACACGGCGGCAAATGGAGAAAACGCTGACCCAGGAGTGGCTGCGTGCCCAGCGTTCGCATGCTCCGCTGTCGCTGCTGGTGGTCGACATCGATGGTTTTAGTCAATTCAACACCGATCTTGGTGAGGATCAGGGTGATGCCTGCCTGCAGGCGGTGGCCGAAGCGCTGCGCTCGGTGGTACAGCGGCCGACCGATGTGCTGGCGCGCCATGGTGGCGGGAAGTTTGCCTTGCTCCTGCCGCAAACCGGTGGGGCGGGAGCCGCTTCTGTTGCCGAACGGGCGTTGCGGGCCGTCGATGAGCTGCAAATCGACTACCCTCGCTCTTCCTTAGGAAGGGTGACGTTGTCCATGGGCGGTGTCGTTCATGAGTCCTCGGTTTACCACGAGCAGCCCACCATCGCGGGCGTGCCCACCGATCTGATCGAGGCGGCCGAGCATGCGGTGCGCCGCGCGAAAGCCGCGGGTGGTCGTCGTGCCGAAATCATTGAGCTGTCAGACTTCAGCGACCCGCAGCCCCGTTCCTACGGACTTCGGGCTTGAGCTCAACGTGCCGCATTCCATTGCCGTTCAGTCCTTCCTGCTCGGAGTGCTCGCCACTCTGTCGCTGACCACGGCGGCGGTCGCGGCGGCCATATTGGTGTGGCGCCGCCATGGAGGCCTGCGGAAACCACGCTTTCTGCGCAGCATAGCCGCCAACTCGCATGACTCCATCGTGGTGGAATCGCAGGATGGCGTAGTCGTCAGCTGGAACGCCGAAGCCGAGCGCACCTTCGGTTTTACCGCGGCTGAAGTCGTAGGGCGGCGGCTCGCCGATTTCATTCAAGCGCTGAACGTCAGCAATGCCCATCTCGAAGAGCAGGTGAATCACAGCGAAAAGCTCCTGCAGCGCGCCGAATCCGTGTCGCGTGTGGGCGGCTTCATGTTCGATCTCGCCTCGGGCGAGTTGCAATGGACCCGCCAGGCCTATCGCATTCACGAAGTCGACGAGGGCCTGAACCCGACGCAAGCCCTGGTCGATTCGTTCCTGTCGCCCGTGGCGCGCGAGCGGCTGCATGAGGTCATGCACGCGGCACGCGAGACCGGGGCCGGTTACGAAGTTGAAATACCCCTCGTGACGGCCAAAGGCCGCGCCATCTGGGTTCGAATCGCCGGAGAGGTCGAGACGGATAATGATGTTCCGGTGCGCATCGTAGGTGCCATCCAGGACATCACCGATCGCTGCAAGCTGGAACAGCGACTGCGCGATGCCATTGCCATTGCCGACAAAGCAAGCAGGTCCAAGAGCGAATTCCTGGCCAATATGAGCCATGAGATTCGCACGCCGCTGAATGCGGTGATCGGCTTGGGATATCTGTTGGAACAGACCTCGTTGAGCGAGGATCAGCGCCAGTTCTTGACGAAAATTCAGTTCGCGGGCAGGGCGCTCCTCGGCGTCATCAACAACGTGCTGGATTTGTCGAAGATCGAAGCCGACGAAATGTCTTTGGAGGATGCACCCTTCGACCTTCCTGGACTGGTAAGCGACGTGAGTCAGATGCTCCTGCCGCAGGCGTTGGAGAAGGGCATCGAGCTGATCCTCGAAGCGGCTCCCGCCCTGCCACGCATGGTCATGGGCGACGCTTCGCGGGTGCGCCAGATTCTCATGAACCTGCTCAACAACTCCATCAAGTTTACGGAACGTGGTCACGTCAATCTTTCGGCCTTCTGCGCCGATCGTGGAACCGGTCGGGTGCGCTTACGCTGCGAAGTGACCGATACGGGAATCGGTATCGAGCCGTCCGCATGCGAACGTCTTTTCACGCCGTTTACCCAGGCCGATGCATCCACCACCCGTCGCTTCGGCGGCACGGGGTTGGGATTGTCCATTGCGCGGCGTTTCGTGGAGCTCATGGGCGGGGAAATCGGCGTGACCAGCGCGGTGGGTGTCGGCAGCACCTTTTGGGTCGAGGTCCCGCTGCGCATTGCGCCGGACATCGATGGCGCATTATCGATTCCCGGGTTGCGGATCCTCGTCGTTGACCCGAACGGCGATACTCCGCAGGGCTTGGGCGCCATGGTGCGCGCGCTGGGCTGGCATCCACAGGTCGTCGAAACGGGCGAGCAAATGCTGGCCGTGATGCGCAACGCCCCGGCGCACGCCCGTGCGGACGCCGTGATTCTGGACTTGCATCAAGCCGATATGGATGCTCACCGTTGGATTTCCTTGCTGGAAAAAGAGAGCAACAACGTGGAGCCGCCCTCGGTGATCGTGGTGGCGGAATCGGAAGACTCCTACCTGCGCCATAAGCAACTCATGCGCATGCCGGACGTGCTGCTGGTCCGCCCGGTCACGAGTTCGGCGTTGTTCAACGCGATCAACCTCGCGGTGTCACGACAGTCGAATTGCAACGATCGGGTGTTCGAGTCCACCAACTTCGACGAACTGCATGCTCAGTGGCTGTCCGGCGTTCGAGTCTTGGTGGTGGATGACAGCGACATCAACCTGGAGGTCGCCCAGCGCATTCTGGAACGACAGGGCGCGCGGGTCACGACCTGTTCAGACGGCGCGTCGGCTCTTGCCACCTTACGCACTCATCACGAGAACATCGACGTGGTGCTCATGGATGTGCAAATGCCCTTCGTCGACGGCAACGAGGCGACGCGGCGTATTCGCGGCGAGCTGCGCCTAACGGCACTGCCCATCGTGGCGTTGACGGCCGGTGCCTTGGTGGGCGAGCGCCAGCGTTCGCTGGACGCGGGCATGAACGATTTCATCAGCAAGCCATTCGATCCTCAGGTGCTGATTCGCAAGGTCCGGCGCCTGGTGGAGAGCGCGCGCGGTGAGCCCATACCCATGGTGTTCGACGATACGAAATCAGCGTCCGACAACAACGACAGGCCGTTCCTGCGCTCCATCGATGCCGCCGTGGTGCAGCAAATGTTCGGTGAGGATCTGTCCCTATTCAAGTCGCTGCTGGCGCGTATGCTGCGCGACTACGCGGAGTTTGCGTTGCCGCAAGCCGTGTCGCTGAATGAAGATGCGGCTTGCCAGTATCTTCAAGGTCGGGCGCATAAACTCAAAGGCAGCGCGGGCATGATCGGCGCGACCATGGTGATGCGATTGGCGGGCGCGGTGGAACGGGCGCTTCAGGAAAGCCGCTCCGCAGATGTGGTGGAAGGCATATTAAAGAAGCTCGCGGCCTCGTTATGTACACTGCGCGACGAGGCTCAGGCGTTGTTCAACGATAATTCCGCGCCAGCCGCCGCCGCGCATCGTTCGGTAACCTCCGTTTCTTCGGATGAACTGGAGGCTTTCGGCACGCTGCTCGAGACCCAAAACCTCGCCGCGGTTGAGAAATTCAGCTCACTCGCGCCGGCATTGGAAGAAATGCTCGAGGCGGGATGTTTCGAGCGCTTGCGGGACGCCGTGGAGAATCTCGACTTCCAGCTGGGCGCGGATTTATTACGAAACGCGCCCGCTGAACGGTTGCGGGGAGCAGCCTGACGGCGCACGACTCAATCAGTCGTGCACCGTCTTGTATCGGCATTAATTCAGCTGGGCTAGACGGGTGCTTTGCGCCTTTCCGGTTTTCTCTATATACATTGCGGTCAACGCGGGCTGATGAACATCGGTGATCGCTTGCGACATGGCCTTATCAACGCAGGCGTCCATCTGTTGAGCTGCAAAAGGTGCTTTGTGTGAGAAGGGCTGGCAGACCTTGTTGGCGGCAAATCGAATTCGTCCGTATAGCTGATTGATTCCCGCAGTGTTCGCCAAATTCAAGTCACTGTAGCTCACTGTGGCGGACAGCGGTGCGTCGATGCCGTCAGCAAGGGCGGGAGCGGCGGTCGCTGCCACCATGACGGCAGCGGTGGATGCCAACATGAGGCGTAAGCTGAATCGCGAGGTCTTGGTCATGATAATTCCTTGAGGTTTGTATCGGTGTTGATTCGATGCAGCCAGACTCTCGCCGTGTCGCATCGTTCGAGGCCATGGTTGCGTATCGCATGGCGGCACGCATGAAAAACCCGGGAAGATCCGGCAAAGAAAAAAGGAAGATTGGCTGAAGTGTGACTGAAGGTACTTTGAACACCTTGTTTAGCGTCTACACTTCATCACGCACTGAAACTTGAGGACAATACGTGCTTCGAAACATGGGACCACGGGCTGCGACTGAGCGCCCGTTGCATTTGCCGGTAACGACGGAGTCGACGCCGACTGCCTCTCGCTGGCGCATCGCGGATTTATTATTGGATACGCGGCGACAGCGCGTGTGGCGCGGTGATGCGGAAATTCCTCTGCCTAAATTGACATATGCACTGTTCGTGGTGCTGGTTCGCCGCTGTCCGGATGTGGTTGCGGATGAAGATTTGATGAAGGCCGTATGGCCCGGCGTCATCGTCAGTCCGGAAACGGTGAGTCAACGCGTGAAATTACTGCGCCAATGTCTGAAGGACGATCCCCGCGCGCCGCGCTATGTGGGGAGACTACGCAGCCGCGGCTATCACTTGGTGCCGATGGCGGTTGCGGTCAGCGACGAGGAGCATGGCGACGTCGAAAGCCGGCTCATGGGCGGCACCACCGAGTCTGATGCTGCGAATGCGCCGAACAATTCTGAGCAGTGGGCCGCAAATCCCGCCGCGCGCGATGCAGTAATCAGCATGTTGTCGCCGCGACTGGATGAGTCCCCTGTTGAACCAGCTTCGGCCGCCCACTATATAGAGCCGGCAACGCACGAAGCGGCACCGGAGCTGGTGCCGGCGACGGAGTTATTCCCGCCGGATCCGGCCTCTGTTGGGCAGCCGTCGACGAATTCGCTGGTAGCTAGCATTCGAGCCATGATCCTTCATCTGCGACGGCGCTGATTCAGCGGGCGCGTCACGCGCGGCGTTCGACGGTGGTAAGAATGGCCTCGAGTACGGAGCTGTCCATGGGCTTGGTGAGGTGATGATCGAAGCCGGCGTTGCGCGCAAGACGCTTGTTGTCTTCCTGTCCCCAGCCGGTAATCGCAATGAGGGTGATATTCGGACCCCAAGGCGCCTTACGAATATTCATGGCGACTTCATACCCATCCATCCCGGGCATGCCAATGTCCAGCAACGCCACGTCCGGCCGCTTTTCCGCAGCCATCGCCAGAGCTTGGGTGCCGTCATGCGCAAGTTGCACCTCGTGGCCGGACATTTCCAGCAGCATACCCAGGCTCTCGGCGCTGTCCCGGTTGTCGTCGGCAATGAGAACCCGCAGCGCGCGCATGACAGGGCGGCTCGGCGGAGCGTCGGCCTGCGGCGCTTCGGCCGCGGCGCGGACCATGGCGTGAGGTAAGTACACCAAGAATTCGCTGCCTTTTCCGAGTCCGTCGCTGCGCGCTTCGACACTCCCGCCATGCAACCCCACCAGTCCCTTGACCAGGGCGAGGCCAATACCCAAGCCGCCGTCGGTGTGCCCTTTGCCGGGCGAGACTTGCGAGAACATATCGAACACCGTGGTGACGGTGTCGGGGGCGAGTCCGATGCCGTTGTCGCGCACATAAATAATCATGTTGTCGCCGTCGCGACGCGAGCCGAGGGTGATGTGGCCGCCCGCTTCCGTGTACTTCGCGGAATTGGTCAGCAGGTTGGTGACAATCTGGGTGAGTCTGACCGGATCGGCCTCGATAGTGACGCGCTCATCCGGCCATTCGATGTCGAGCGCATGTCCCTTGGCGTCGATCGCGGGACGCGAGGTTTCGATTGCGGCCTCGAACAGGCCTTTGAGGGCGACGGTTTGCTTTTTCAAGGTCAGGACGCCGCGAGTAATTCTCGAGACATCGAGCAGATCATCGAGCAGCGAGGCCATGTGGCGTACTTGCCGGGAAATGATCGAGCGGCTGCGGTTCATTTCCTCCGAGTTGAGAGTGCTTGATTCCAGCAGCCGCGCCGCGTTGCGAATCGGCGCCAGCGGGTTGCGCAGTTCGTGGGACAAGGTTGCGAGAAATACGTCCTTTCGATGATCGGCTTCGCGCGACGCCGCCTCGCTGGCGATGAGCGCTCGCTGCGCCGTTCTTTGGATGGTGGCGTCGCGAAATACCAGCACCACGCCGACCAGTGATTCATCGCTGCCGTAGATGGGCGCCCCCGAGTCCTCGATGGGGCAGGCCTCCCCCGACCGACTGAGTAGCACCGTATGGTTGGCCAAGCCGACTATTTTTCGCTCTCGCAGTACCTGTTGGACCGGGCTTTCGACAGCGTCGCGGGTGTCCTCCTGCGCTATGCGAAACACCTCTTCCGAACTCCGGCCCTGGGCCTCCTGCTGGGACCACCCGGTGAGTTGTTCCGCCACGGGATTCATGAAGCGGACAACGCCCTGCGCGTCGGTCGCGATGACGGCATCACCGATACTGCGCAAGGTGGTGGCCAGATCGTTCTGCACCCGCTGCAGCCGGGCACTGTGCTGTAAGCTGACGTAAGCCACCAGCACCAGCAGAAGCACCGCCAGGGTCGTGGTCGCGACAATGGCAAAATGAACCGTATCGCGGGCCGCATTACCGGCCCGGTGATGCTCATCGATTACTTGATTTTCCTCGTCCTGCATGCGGGACACGAGGGCCCGGCAGTTGTCGAGAACGGCCACATTGTCGCCGCGCTCTATCTGGACCGCGATGCCGGCCGCGTCGCCGGCGTGAGCCATGTCGATCATGCTTTTGGTTTGCTGCGCCCGTCTACCGGCGGCCTCGACCAGCTTAGCCTCGAAGGGTTGCAGAGTCGGATCGTCGGTAAGAACCTCATGGAGCGCCGCCAGCGACGCCGGGAGGGCCGCGGCGGCGATTTCGGATTCCCGAAACGAGCTTTCGTCATGAGTCATTTGGTAGCGACGTACGCCACCGCCCATATCGACCAGTTGCTGCAGAACCTCGGAGAGGTCGTACCGCACCTTCTGGGCATGCACCACCCAGTCGGTCCCTTGGTTGAGGACGGCGAGACTCCTCGAGGCATAAATCCCCAGCGAAATCACCAGGATGGAGGAGACGGATACCAGAGCGATAATACGGAGGTAGGCAAACCGCCCGGAGCCGGAGAAGGGCGAGAATGGACTCCGAGGGGGACTCGTCATAGGGGGCCCAGTCTACGTCAGTCGGCGCCTACGTTGCATCGCGAGTGCTGCAGCTTCCCGGCGACAGAACCAGTGGATACGGTGGGGCGTCCGAGAACTGACAGGAGTAATCCATGAAAACACCACAGCGACCAGCCGTCCAAGGGGTGGATGACAAGAAGGCTGCCAATCAAGCTCGGGCCGCGCAAGAGCGTCAGAAGCCGCCCATCGGGCAGCCAGGCGGCTTCGAAAATGATCCGCCCGATGCGGCTAATCCGAACGAAGTAATCGAACATCATCGGCGTAACCTGCGGCCGAACGGCGGCTGACCCGGCGTCATGGCGTCGGTGACGCACCCGTTACGGCAGCAGCGGACCCTAGAACCCTGGCAGCTCAAGAACATAGTCGCCGTCGTCAACAAGTCCGTCTCGGCGTGGTTTGAGGACAACGCCTCCAGTTTGGGGGCGGCTCTGGCCTTCTACACGCTGTTTTCGGTGGCACCCATACTGATAATTGCGGTTTCCATTGCTGGGTATGTCTTCGGCGACCAGAATGCTCAAAATCAGGTACTGGCTCAACTCCAGGAATTGCTCGGTGAGGCCGGTGCGACGGCCATTCGCGGCTTGCTCACCAGCGCCCACTACAGCGACAAAAAAGGTCTCGCCGCCGCCATTGGTGTCATCACGGTGCTCGTGGGTGCGACCAGCGTATTCGGCGAGTTGCAGAACGCGCTCGGCCGCATCTGGCAGACCCCGCCGAATCAGAAGATAGTGGGGTGGTGGCGATTTCTGCGGGGCCGGGTTCTGTCACTAGGACTCGTGCTGGGAGTGGGCTTTTTATTGTTGGTATCGCTGGTGGCTAGTGCCGCGCTGGCTGCGTTCGACGGTTGGCTGGGTCGGTCACTCCCCGAGTTGGAACTCATATTGCCGGTGGTGGATGTATTGTTCAGCGTCGGCATGACCGTGCTACTGTTTGCGCTGATTTATAAGTATGTGCCCAACGAGCGCATCCCTTGGAGCGATGTCTGGGTAGGGGCGACCGTCACGGCGCTGCTCTTTACCGTAGGCAAACTGCTCATCGGACTCTATCTCGGCAGGAGCTCATTTAACTCGGCTTACGGCGGGGCCGGCTCCTTGGTCGTGCTGCTTTTGTGGATTTACTACTCCGCGCAAATTTTCTTGCTGGGCGCAGAGTTCACTCGCGTGTTTGCTTACGAATACGGCTCGAGGTCGAATGCCACTGCCCATTGAGGATTACGCACTAATTGGTGACTGTCACACTGCGGCGCTGGTCGGCAAAGATGGGTCCATTGATTGGCTGTGCTTTCCCCGCTTCGATTCCGCCGCCTGCTTCGCGGCCCTCCTGGGCGGCCCGGATCAGGGTCGCTGGTTGATATCGCCCACCGCGAAGGTTCGCGGCGTGACGCGCCGTTACGTCGACGACAGCTTGGTCTTGCAAACCGATTTGGAGACCGACACCGGCACAGTGCGTTTGACGGACTTTATGCCGCTGTCCGATGAGCGCTGGGATGTGGTTCGCATCGTTGAAGGTCTGAAGGGCAGCGTGCAGATGCGCATGGAGCTCGTGGTGCGCTTCGACTACGGCACCACTATTCCCTGGGTACGCCGCAGCGGTTTAGGTCTGCTCATGACGGCAGGGCCCGACACCCTGGAACTCACGGGTTCGCTTGCCGTCAGCGGCGAGAATATGAAAACCGTGGCCGAATTCACCGTCAATGCGGGGCAGCGAGAATCCTTCGACTTGAATTATCGGCCCTCGTACCACGAAACACGCGGCGCGGCCGACGCGGAGCAGGAGCTGCGCAATACCCGGGAGCGCTGGCATCTGTGGTCCGAACGCTGCCAATATCGCGGCCGGTGGCGCCCCGCGGTGGTGCGCTCTCTCATTACGCTCAAGGCCTTGACCTTCAAGCCCACCGGAGGCATCGTCGCCGCGCCGACGACCTCCTTGCCGGAGATGCCCGGCGGTGTGCGCAATTGGGACTATCGCTACTGTTGGCTGCGCGATGCCACGTTCACGCTCAATGCGTTGCTGCTCGCGGGCTACACGAAAGAGGCCACCGATTGGCGCGAATGGCTGTTGCGCGCCGTGGCAGGCTCTCCCAAAGACTTGCAAATCCTATACAGCGTTACTGGCGCGCGCCGTCTGGATGAGTTCGAACTGCCCGAGCTGCCCGGATATCTGGGGGCCAAGCCGGTCCGAGTGGGTAACGCGGCATCTCGGCAGTTCCAGTTGGATGTGTATGGCGAACTCATGGACACCCTGCATCTTGCTCGCTTGAGCGGTCTGGATCCGGAGCCGGCGGCGTGGAATTTTCAGCGTGCCATGCTGGAATTTCTCGCCACCGTTTGGCAAGAGCCGGACGATGGCATATGGGAGATACGGGGCGAACGCAAGCACTTCACGCATTCGAAGGTCATGGCCTGGGTGGCCTTCGATCGGGGCATCAAGGATGCGGAGCGAGATGGGCTGGAGGCGCCCTTGGACCGCTGGCGCGAAATTCGTGATGCCATTCATGCAGAGGTCTGCGCGAAGGGTTTTTGCTCGAAACGTCAGGCCTTCGTGCAGTCCTATGAGTCGTCCCATTTGGATGCCAGCTTGCTGTTGATGGTGCAGGTGGGCTTTTTGCCGTCCGACGATCCTCGCGTGTTGAACACCATTGTTGCCATTGAAGGGGAGTTGCTCGTCGACGGACTGGTGATGCGCTACTCCACCGAGACGGGTGTCGATGCGTTGCCGGCGGGCGAGGGCGCCTTCCTTCCCTGTTCTTTTTGGCTGGCCGACAGCTTGCTCATCACAGGCCGGCGCGAGGAGGGCGAAGCACTGTTCGAGAGATTGCTGGCGCTGTGCAATGACGTGGGGTTGTTGGCCGAGGAGTTCGATCCGAGGTCAAAACACATGCTCGGCAATTTTCCGCAGGCGCTTACTCACATGGCCCTGATTAATACCGCGCGTCTGACCGGCATGCCAGACCATGAGATGGAAAAGGCCAGTGACCAAGGCGAGCGCCCCAGCTCAGCTCACTTGGATGCCACCGCCGAAGCGCATTAACGGCCGGGCGCGCGGGTCCGCGCTACACTACCTCCTTTGGTCGTAAGGCAGGCTCGCCATGACACATCACTTTCGCATGCAATTCGTCTTCGGCATCGCTCTCGGAGCGGCCCTGGGTTCGCTTGCCTACGCGGACGACCCGCCGGCGACCCCGAAGGAAACTCCCGCCGAAGCCACCAAAGCTGCCGCCGACGCGGTGAAGCATGATGCCAAGGTGGTGGGAACCGCGGTCAAAGAGGGCGCGCAAAAAGTGGGTGTGGCCGCCAAGGAAGTCGCCGGCCAAGTAGCGGATGCGGCTCAACAGGGCGCACACGAAGTCGCCGCGGCGGCTAAGACCGGAGTCGCGAAGACCAAGGCGGCGGTGGCGGGTGACAAGAAAGACGATAACGCCGAGGCCGCTAGCGCGCCGCATCCTTAGCCGCGAATCGCAGCGCAATCTTCTTTAAATGCTAGTGATTCTTGTTCGCATGCGCCGCGTGCCCATGTGATCGACTGACCTTTCGCATTCGCGGTTCTGCAATTACTATTCAACTCATTACGCCGCTACGTAGCGCGAAAATCTTTTTCTACATCGCTAGGATTTTCACCAATGAATAAAAAGCTAACTCGTCGATTCATCGTCAAGAGCGGTCTCATGGCTGGCGCCCTCGTTCCCGCTCTCGGCTTGCTTGGCACCACCGCGCGCGCGGCCGGATTGCCGCCGCTCGATCCCAGCGATCCGACGGCCAGCTCGCTAGGTTTCGTAACCGATGCCACCAAGGTAAGCGCCGCGGCCAATCCCACCTATAAGGCGGGCCAGAAGTGCGGCGCCTGCTCGCAGTTCCAAGGCAAGGCAGGCGACGCCTCCGGTGGCTGCAATATTTTCGCGGGTAAGAGTGTGCCCGTCGGCGGCTGGTGCAAGGTCTGGAGCCAAAAGTCCTGATGATTCGCTGTCCCTGCTCGAGCACGGCGCTCGAGCAGGGTTGGCAAGCGCCCGCACTGCACGTTTAATGGCGGGGTGTGGCGCCATCCCTTATTGACACTGCTTGCCCTGACCTATGTGGTCTGGGGCGCCTGGAATTGGTACATCGGCCGCCCGGTTCATCCGCCCGATGGCATTCTCGCTCCCGACGAACCGCTTCAGGCCGACGTCGCTTCAGCGCCGTCCTCTCTTCATGGCCGCTGGACTCTCACGCCACGGGCCAGCTATCGCATCACGGCGCGCATACTGGGGGTGGAGCGTTACCATGTCGATTTGTTGTCGGGGCTGATACCCGAGGATGTCGCGCTGGGCTGGGGTCCGATGTCGGACAATCGCATTCTGAATAAGATGGAAATATATCAATCGGATCGCTTTTATTTTTGGCGCGCTCCACGGGAGGCGCCTCTCGGCAGGGATGTGATTATTTCCCATAGTGCCAATACTCATGTAATTCCCGAGAACTCCACCGTGGGCCGGCAACTATCCCGTCTGCGACCGGGCCAGGTGGTCACGCTCAGCGGCCTCTTGGTGAATGCGAAGCGCGACGATGGCGCCTGGATCAATACCTCCCTGGTTCGCACCGATACCGGGGCGGGCGCCTGTGAAGTGATGCTGGTAGAGGAAGTGGACACTGCTCCTCATGTGTACGCCGGGGCAGCCGGCGATGCCGTGTCCCTATCCGCCGCCACGCCTCTCGGCGCCACACCATGAGCCGCTCCACGCGCCGCCACGTACCGAGCTTCTCGTTGTACGGCGAGAAATCGGCGGAGGCGCGCCATAGGGACCCGCTGCATGTCGAAGATATTCCATCGCGCAGCAGTAAGTATCTGTGGAAAATCGGCAGCCACCGGCACACCGGTCTGTGCCAATGCGTTTACGTCACGGAAGGTCCCGTGACCGCGGAAATCGAGGGTTCGCGTATTGAGTTCCAGGCACCTACGGTATTCATTATTCCGTCGGGCACCGTCCACGGGTTCAGCTTTCGCGCCGACACTCGAGGGTTCGTGCTGTCCATGGACCTCGATCTGCTGCTCACCATGGCGAGTCCTACGCATCAGGCGCCGATTCTCGCGCTGTTCGCGGCGCCTCGCGCCATGCAACTTGCGGCTGATCCACCGCTGGCCGCGCGTGCCGTGGAGCTATTCGCGACCTTGCTGAAGGAATTCAAACAGCCCGAGAGCGCGGGCCCTGTCGCGGGTTGGTTAGCCTGCTCTGTGCTGTGGCTGCTGGCCGGGGGCATGGTGCATAGCCAGACACCGGCAATAGAGCAGCAAGATTTGGATCGGCTGCGACGTTTCCGGCTCTTGATCGAAGCGCACTATCTCAAGCACTGGCCGGTGGCGCGTTACGCGCGCCAATTGGCCGTTTCGGAGAGCAGCTTGAACCGACTGTGCCAGGACCTGACCGGGGGTACCGCTTTTGACGTCGTGCAACAGCGCGTGCTGCTCGAGGCGCGGCGTCGGCTGATGTATGTCCCAGGCTCCGTGGCCATGATTGCGGAGGAACTGGGATTCAAGGATCCCGCCTATTTCTGCCGCTTTTTTCGCAGGCATACCGGCCTATCGCCCACCGCCTTCCGGCGCCGCCAAACCGACGGATAAGTGCCGGCTAAGCTGACGGATTAGTACCCGACGCCACGTGAATCGTCCAAGAGCGAGGCGCAGACGCTGCTAGCGTTGCACTCCTCGCGGAGGACACTCATCATGGCCAAGACTCAGGTTGCAATTATCGGTGCAGGGCCGTCGGGCTTATTGCTATCCCAGCTGCTGCACATGCACGGCATCGACTCCGTGGTGTTGGAGCGCCAATCGCGCCAATACGTCGAAGGCCGCATTCGTGCCGGCGTCTTGGAGCAGGGGACGGTCGATCTGCTCGTCGAGGCCGGCGTCGGCAAGCGTCTGCTCGCCCAGCGACTGGTGCATGATGGCTTCGAGCTGGGATTCGCGGATCGCACCTTGCGCATCGATCTGAAGGGGCTGACCGGCAACGCTGTATCCGTGTACGGCCAGACCGAGGTCACCAAAGATCTCATGGAAGCGCGTGTCGCTGCGGGCGGCAATGTGGTTTTCGAAGCCGAGAATGTCAGCGTCGAAGGGTTCGACACCGCCAAGCCTGTGGTGCGTTACACCCATGAGGGCCGCCCGCATGAGCTGACCTGCGACTATGTGGCGGGTTGCGATGGCTACCACGGCGTATGTCGTCGGAGCATTCCGGCGGGAGCGCTGCAAACCTTTGAGCGTGTCTATCCTTTCGGCTGGCTCGGCATACTCGCCGACGTACCGCCGGCCAGCCACGAGCTGGTGTATTCGAATCACGCGCGCGGCTTCGCTCTATGCAGCATGCGCTCCGCCACACGCAGCCGTTACTACGTGCAATGCGGCGCGGACGAGAAGGTCGAGGCCTGGTCGGACCAGCGCTTCTGGGATGAGCTGCGCCTTCGCATGCCGCCGGATGTCGCCGCCGCCGTGGTCACGGGACCCTCGATCGAAAAGAGCATCGCGCCCCTGCGCAGCTTCGTCGTTGAGCCGCTGCGCTTCGGTCAGCTATTCCTGGTGGGCGATGCGGCCCACATCGTGCCGCCCACCGGCGCCAAGGGATTGAATCTCGCCGCGGCCGACGTTCGTATTCTGTATCAAGCTTTGGTCGATCGTTACCGCAGCGGCGGCACGCGACTCCTGGATCGCTACTCCGAGCAATGCCTGCGGCGCATCTGGATGGCCGAGCGTTTCTCTTGGTGGTTCACATCCATCACCCACAAGTTCTCGGATGATGCCTTTGCGCATCGGCTACAGCTGGCGGAACTGGAGTACTTGTCGGGATCCATCGCGGCGCTCACCAGTCTGGCGGAGAATTACGTCGGGCTGCCATTCAGCGCGGCCGGCTAGGCAGCCCGGGCTAGGCGCCCCCCAACTGCTGCTCGAGGCGGCCCAGGGTCTGCATGGCGGGTAGACACTGTGCGACACTGGCGTTGGGCTCGCGGCCCTCGCGAATGGCGGCGAAGAACTCCCGATCTTGCAGTTCGATGCCGTTCATGGACACGTCCACCTTGGACACGTCGATGGGATTGTTCTTGCCGTCCAGCAACTCGTCGTAGCGCGCAATGTATGTGCCGTTGTCGCAGATATATCGGAAGAAGGTACCCAACGGCCCGTCATTGTTGAACGACAGCGATAGGGTGCAAATGGCGCCGTTTGCCGTTTTGAGCCCAATGCTCATGTCCATGGCAATGCCCAGCGTCGGGTGCTTGGGGCCTTGGAGGGCGAAGCTCTCGGCGATGTTCTCGCCGGTCTGATAGCCGAACAAATCCACCGTGTGGCAGGCATGGTGCCACAGCAAATGATCGGTCCAACTGCGCGGCTTGCCTAGCGCATTGGTGTTGGTGCGGCGGAAGAAATACGTCTGCACGTCCATTTGCAGCACTTTGAGTTCGCCGGCCAGGATGCGTTTGTGTACCCACTGATGGCTGGGGTTGAAGCGGCGTGTATGACCCGCCATGGCAACCCACCCGGTTTCCTTTTGCACGCGCACCAAACGCTCGGAATCCGCCACCGAATCGGCCATGGGGATTTCGATCATGACGTGCTTGCCGGCGCGCATGCATTGCTCGCCTTGGGCGGCATGCATTTGAGTAGGCGTGGTGAGAATCATGGCCTCGAGCCCTGGCTGCGCCAGGCACTCGGCGAGATTGTCGCTCCAATGCGGAATTTTCCATTGCTGAGCCACTTCGCGGGCCGATTCCATGTTGGAGCCTGCCAGGGTGACGACCTCGATGCCGGGAATCTTGGACATGGCCTCGAGATGTTTGATGCCGAACGCTCCGTGACCTGCGAGTCCAACCTTCATGCTGCGCTCCTATTTTCGAGAATCATAATGGCCGCGGCGGTGTTCGACGCCGGTACGTGGTAGTGGCGATAGACTTCGGCCGCGTCCTTATCGAGAGCGCCGCGCATCACATGCCACATGACCAATTCCACGCCCTCTGAACCGGCTTCGCGCATGTACTCGGTGTGCGGAATCTTGGTGAGCCCGACCGGATCCTTGGTCAAATTGTCGAGAAACGAAATGTCGAATTGACGGTTGATGAGGCCGGCGCGTTCGCCCTGCAACTGATGCGACATGCCGCCGGTGCCATAAATCACCACGCGTAAATCTTCCGGAAATGAGGCGACGGCCTTGGCAATGGCCTGTCCGAGTTTGAAACAGCGTGCACCGGTGGGAGGCGGGTATTGCACCACGTTCACGCAGACCGGGATCACCTTGAAGGGCCACGCGGCCGGCTGGCCGCAGGTCACCGACAGGGGCACCGTGAGGCCATGGTCCACCGGCATTTCATTGGCGATGGTCATGTCGAACTCGTCGAGGATCAGCGACTCGGCGAGATGCCAGGCCAGCCTAGGATGCCCCTCTACCACCGGCACCGGACGCGCACCGAAACCCTCGTCGGCAATCGGAAACTTGTCGGCGACGCCGATCAGAAAGGTCGGGATGATTTCCAAGGAAAAGGCGTTGGCGTGATCGTTGTACACCACGATGGCCACATCGGGCTTCAATTTGGCCAGCCAGTCGCGTACCGGCCCGTAGCCCTTGAACAGCGGCTCCCAGTAAGGTGTCCCGGTTTGACCCTTGTCCATGGCCACACCGATGGCCGGAACGTGGGAGCAGGCAATGCCTGCTACGATCTTTGCCATTACTTTTCCCCTTTGAAGCGATTGCCTTCGGGGCTGCGACCCCCGGCCAGCATCATTTGTACGTAGGTTTCTTTGGGCACGCCCGACATCATGCCGGCGACATCTTGGAAGGTCAGTCCATCACAGAAGGCGATCTTGATGGTGTAGTAAATGTTCCCGCCCACGCGCAGCATCCCCAGCCAGTCACGCGCGATAACCGTGCGGCGCTGTTCCTCGGTGAGCGGGAAGCGATCCAAGTACAGCGCTTCGTTCTCCTTGAACGTCTTGCGGTTCTCTGCCTTGTTGAGCGACATGCAGAACATGTTTAGCGCGTAGCCGACGCGGCCGCGCTCAGCATCGTAGACATACGTGCCGGGGATGCTTTCGTATTCCTTGGGTTCACTCATGATGATTTCTCCGTGCCGTTGTGATTTCGCGGCGCACGATGTCGCGAATGACTTCGATGGCCTTTCTCATCAGCGGGCTGCGCGGCCGCTGCGTCGAGGTGGCGATGGACAGCGAAATGGTGAGCGCAGGCGACCCGGGCGCCGCGGTCGAGCCAATGGGTTTGACTTGAACTTCGTTCGCCCACTGAGTCGCCCGCACGGCGTTGAGCGGTAGCACGGCGTACCCGTGTCCTTGACGCACCAAGTCGATGACCGCCGGAATGCACTCGATTTCGTGCGCGACGCGGATCTTGCGGTCGACGCTGGCCAAGGCATTTTCCACGGCCATGCGCATGGCGTGCGGTCGGCTGGGAATAATCAGCGGCAATTCAGCGAGGCTCTGCAGGGTCGCAGGTTCGGCGGATGCGGCACGAGAGGAGGCCGGCGGCGCGATGAGGAATAATTGATCATCCACCAAGGGCTGCAAATCCACCGTCGCCGACGCAGTGGCGTTGTACACCAGGGCGCAATCGACCCGGCCCAGCGTCAGCCATTCCAAAATATACGCCGAGAGCCCTTCGACGGTGGCGAAGCGAGCGTTGGGTAGAGTCTGTCCGAAGGCCTTCACCAAGGGAACCGTCACGCTGCCGCCCAAGCTCGGCGGCAAACCCAGCGTGAAGTGTCCGGAATCGCCGTTGCGCTGATCCTCGAGTTCCTGTCGGGCACGGCCCACCTGCGTGAGAATGCCGCGAGTGTGTTCCAACAGGCGCGAGCCGGCATCGGTGAGCACCACGCCGCGGCCATTGCGCTCGAATAAATTCTGACCGAGTTCGACTTCGAGTTGGCGTACTTGGCGGCTGAGCGCAGGCTGCACCACCGAGAGAAAGGACGCAGCGCGCGTGAAACTTCCGAGTTCCGCGACGTGACGAAAATATTCGAGTTGCTTCAAATCCATGGGCGGAAAGTACCTCGGGTCAGGCGACTCACGATATAATTTTTCATTATAACAGGTATACCACTCATGCCGAATAGTATACGTGATAATCGCATCCAGCACGATAAAGTCCACTTGCAGGGGAGCCGTCAATGATTGGTCAATCCGGATTCGCCGTTAAAAGCATTGAGCGAGCTGATCCCGCGAGTGTTGCCGAACTTGCCAAGTACGGCGTGGCCACCATCCACGAGGCCATGGGCCGAGTAGGCTTATTGGCCTCTTATATGCGGCCGATTTATCCCGGCGCGAAAGCCTGCGGTACGGCCGTGACGATTTTTGCGCACCCTGGCGACAATTGGATGCTGCATGTCGCGGCGGAAATGCTTCAAGCCGGCGACATCGCCGTGCTCGGCACTTCGTCCGACAACACCGATGGCATGTTCGGCGATTTATTGGCCACCTCGTTTCGCGCGCGCGGCGGCGTGGGCCTCATTATCGATGCAGGCGTGCGCGACACCGCCGACTTGCGCGACATGAGATTTCCCGTGTGGTCCAAGGCCGTGAACGCCAAGGGCACGGTGAAGGCCACGTTGGGTTCGGTGAATACCCCCATTGTGTGCGCCGGCGCGTTGATTCATCCGGGTGATGTGATCATTGCCGATGACGACGGGGTGGTGGTGGTACCCAAGGTGCACGCTGCCGAGGTCGCGGCCGCCGCCGGACGACGAGAGGCCAAGGAAGCCGCCACGCGTCAGCGCCTCGCCTCGGGTGAGCTAGGATTGGACATCTACGGCATGCGCGAGACGCTCGCCAAAGCAGGCCTCAAGTATGTGGCCGACGAGGCGGCCTTCGAGCAGGAGTCTTAAATGAACGCGACGGCTAAAAATCCCAATAAAACCTGCTTGCCGCCGGACCCGAATCCCATCACACCGACGCTGGCGCTGCCGCCGGGCGCCTGCGATGCGCACTGCCATGTGTTCGGGCCTGCGTCGAAGTTTCGGTACTCGGCGGATCGCAGCTATACGCCGCCGGATGCTCCGGTGGAGAACCTGCGGCGCTTGCACGCGAAGCTTGGCGTCACGCGCGCGGTGATTGTGCATGCCAGCTGCCATGGCACGGAAATGGACGTCACCTTGGACGCCATTGCCTCGAGTGGCGGCACGTATCGCGGCGTGGCCTGCGTCGAGGATACGGTCACCGACAAGGAGCTAGAGCGCCTGCACGCCGGCGGCATTCGCGGCATACGCTTCAATTTCGTGAAGCACCTGGGCGGCGTGCCGGATCTTGCGGTGTTCCATCGCTTGGTCCAGCGCATCAAGCCCTTGGGCTGGCATATCGTGCTGCACTTCGACGCCGACGACATTCTGGCGCAGCACGGCCTGCTGGGCCGGATCGACGTGCCGTTCATCATCGATCACATGGGCCGAGTCAAGGCTGCGGACGGCCTGGAACAGAAGCCTTTCCGGTCGCTACTCGATTTGTATCGGAACAACCCGCTGGCGTGGATCAAAGTCTGCGGTGCGGAGCGGGTATCGGTGGGCAAGCGGCCGTTCCGCGACGCCGTGCCGTTCGCCCAGGCGCTGATCGCCGTCGATTCGAAGCGTATCCTGTGGGGTACCGATTGGCCGCATCCGAATATTACCAAGGATATGCCCAACGACGGTGAACTCGTGGATTTGTTCGGCGAAATCTGTCCTGATGCGGACACCCGCAAACGTATTCTCGTGGACAACCCGTCGCGCATGTACTGGAGCGAACAATGATTATCGATTGCCACGGTCATTACACTACCGCGCCCGCGGCATTGCAGAAGTTTCGCGACGCGCAAATAGCCGGCCTCAAGGAGAACACCGACATTCCCTTCGACGCTCAGACACCCATCAGCGACGATCAGATTCGCGAGAGCTTGGAGGGTGCGCAGCTCAAGTTGCAGCGCGCGCGCGGCACGGATCTCACGATTTTCTCGCCGCGTGCGTCGGCCATGGCGCACCACATCGGCAACGAAATCACCAGCCGCCGCTGGACCGCTGCCTGCAACGATTTGATTTACCGGGTTTGCGATCTGTATCCGGAGAACTTCGTCGGTGTGTGTCAATTGCCTCAATCGCCCGGCATAGCGCCGTTGAATAGCGCCGCAGAACTGGAACGTTGCGTCAAAGAGCTGGGTTTCATCGGCTGCAATCTCAATCCCGACCCTTCCGGAGGTCATTGGAATGCGCCACCGCTGACCGATCGCTACTGGTATCCATTCTACGAGAAGATGGTGGAGCTCGACGTGCCCGCCATGGTGCACGTGAGTTCGTCTTGCAACCCGAATTTCCATGCGACGGGCGCGCACTACATCAATGCCGACACCACGGCGTTCATGCAGTTTCTGACCAGCGATTTGTTCACGGACTTTCCGACGCTGCGTTTCATTATTCCGCACGGCGGCGGCGCCGTTCCGTATCACTGGGGGCGGTACCGAGGGCTGGCGCAGGATATGAAAAAGCCGCTGCTCAAGGACTACCTCCTCAAGAATGTGTTCTTCGACACCTGCGTGTATCACTTGCCGGGCATCGAACTCTTGCTCAAAGTGATCCCGGCGGACAATATTATTTTCGGCTCTGAGATGGTGGGCGCGGTGCGCGGCATCGACCCCGAGACGGGACAGTACTTCGACGATACGAAGCGGTATGTCGATGCGCTCAACTTGAGCGACAGCGATCGCTACAAGATCTTTGAGGGTAATGCGCGCAAGGTATTCCCGCGGCTCGATCAGAAGCTGAAGTGATAGGTGGGGGGGCGCCCAGCCCGGGCCGCGTAGGGGGCGCCGAGCCCATTCGCTACCGTTCCGTATCTTTGGGCGGCTCTACGCATGCCAGCGTTGAGGCGTTGGCTGATGGGTCGCTGCGCCTGCGATCGACAGAGGCCCTGGGCGCCTATCCCGTCAAATTGACGGCTTGCCTGGAGCGCTGGGCAACCGAGCGGCCGAATCAGTTGTTCGTGGCCCAGCGCGATGCGCAGGGCGAGTGGCGTGAAATCACCTACCTCGACATGCTGCGGCGGGTCCGTTGCATTGCGCAGTATCTATTGGGTCTTGGACTGTCGGTGGATCGGCCGATTGCCATTCTGTCCGAGAACGACCTCGAGCATTTTCAGTTGATCATGGGCGCCATGTGGGCGGGCATTCCGACCGCGTCCATTTCGCCGGGTTATTCGCTGCTGTCCACCGATTTCGCCAAGCTGCGGCATGTCTTCTCGGTGCTGACGCCGGGGATGATATTCGCATCGAATGCGAAGCAGTATGGCGCCGCCATTGAGGCATTGGCGCCGGCCGATGCGCCCATTGTGTTCACCCACGGCGCACTGCAGTCGCGCCCCAGTATTCACTTCGCGGAGCTGCTCAACGTGGGCGGAGGCGCCGAGGCCGACGCCGCGCATGACGCCGTGAACGCCGACACCATCGCGCGTTTCGTGTTCACATCGGGCTCGACCAAGCTCCCGAAGGCCGTGATCACCACTCAGCGCATGTTGTGCAGCAATCAGCAAATGCTGTTGCAATGCCTGAAGGGCCTCGGGGAGCAGCCGCCTATACTGGTCGACTGGCTGCCGTGGAATCACACCTTCGGCGGCAGTCACAACATTGGCATCGTGCTCTACAACGGCGGCACGCTGTACATCGACGATGGCAAGCCCACGCCGCGCTTATTCGGCGAAACGTTGAAAAACCTCCGGGAAATCGCGCCCACGGTGTACTTCAATGTGCCGAAGGCCTGGGAGGATTTGAGCTTCGCCTTGGAGGCGGATCCTCTATTGCGCGAGAAATTTTTTTCCAAGGTGAATTTGTTTTTCTACGCGGGTGCGGGATTGGCGCAAGCAGTATGGGATCGGCTGGATGCCATCGCCGAGAGAACCATCGGCGAACGCATTCGCATGATCACCGGTCTTGGTATGACGGAGACCGCGCCGTCGTCGCTGTTTACCACAGGCCCCGAGGTGAAGGCGGGTTACGTGGGGCTGCCGGCGCCGGGATGCGAGACCAAGTTGACGCCTATTGGGCAGAAGCTCGAGGGGAGGTTTCGCGGTCCCCATGTGATGCCCGGATACTGGCGGGCGGCCGAACAGACCCGTGAGGTATTTGACGAAGAGGGTTTTTATTGTACCGGCGATGCGTTGAAGCTGGTGGATCCGACGAGGCCGGATCTGGGCCTGTTCTTCGACGGACGAGTCACCGAGGATTTCAAGCTATCGACCGGCAATTTCGTGAGCGTCGGGCCGTTGGTTCAGCGAGTCATCGCGGCCGGGGCCCCGTACGTGTTGGATGCCGTGGTGAGCGGTATCAACCGCAACGACATCGGCGTGCTGATTTTTCCGCGGGTGGATACCTGCCGGACACTGGCCGGGGTGGGCCCTGAGGCGTCGCTGTCCGACATTGTGGATGCGCCGCCGGTGCGTGAGTTCTTTCAGCGCCTCATCGATAGTTTGGCGGGGCAGGGCACGGGGAGTTCCAATCGCATTGCCCGGGCCCGGCTGTTGCGGGAGCCGCCGTCCTTCGAGAAGAACGAGATAACCGACAAGGGTTCCATCAATCAGCGAGCGGTGCTGACACAGCGCGCTGCCTTGGTGGATGCCATGTACGAGGGCGAGGATTTGGATGTGTTGTTTCCCAAGCGTTGAGTACGATCTATGAGCAATACTAAACCTCCGTTTCGCGCCGATCACGTGGGCAGTCTCCTGCGCCCCGCCGAACTACTTCGCGCCCGGGATCAATTCGGTAAGAAGGAAATCTCCGCCGCGGAATTATGGGCGGTTGAGGATGCGGCCATACGCACTGTGGTCAAGATGCAGGAGGACGTGGGTCTCGAGGGTATTACCGACGGTGAATTTCGCCGCAGTTCGTGGCACATGGATTTTCTGTACCAGCTAGGCGGCACCACCAAAGTGCAGGATAACCTCAAGGTTCAGTTTCACAACGAGAAGGGCGACATCGAATTCACGCCCGCCGCTTTGCGGGTCACCGGCAAATTGGAATTGAAGGAATGCATTTTTGGTGAGCATTTCAGCTACCTGAAGTCCATCACGAAAGGGACGCCGAAGCTCACGATTCCGAGTCCCAGCATGATTCACTATCGGGGCGGCCGGGCTTCCATTGACACGGCTGTGTATCCCGATATGAAGGACTTTTGGCGGGACCTCGCCAGTATGTACGCGGATGAAATTGAGCAATTGGGTCAGCTGGGTTGTACGTATCTCCAATTGGACGATACCAGTCTCGCCTACCTCAACGACCCCGCGCAGCGCGAGCATGTGGAACATATCGGCGGCGATGCCGATAACCAGCACTTGGTGTACATCGATCTCATCAACGCGGCTCTGACCAAGAAGCCTGCCGGGATGCGAGTGTGCACGCATTTGTGTCGGGGTAACTTCCGTTCATCTTGGGTGGCGGCCGGCGGGTACGATCATGTGGCCGACGCTCTGTTCGGGCGGCTGAATGTCGACGGGTTCTTCCTGGAATACGACGACGAACGGTCCGGCGGCTTCGAGCCGCTGCGTTTCGTGCCCAAGGGCAAGATGGTGGTGCTGGGCTTGGTGACCACCAAGCGTGGCGCCCTCGAGACGAAGGATGCGCTCAAGCGGCGTATCGACGAGGCGGCGAAGTTCGTGCCCTTGGAGCAGATTTGCGTGAGCCCGCAGTGCGGGTTCTCGTCGACCGTGGAGGGCAACTCGCTGAGTTTCGATGAACAGGTAGCGAAGCTGCGCCTGATTGTCGAGACGGCGCGCGAGGTTTGGGGGGACGCCTAGTCCGGGGCGCGTGACGCGCGCTCGGCGAGGCCTGGCCGTGTGTTGCGCAACCACGATACGATGCTCGCCATGAACACCTATCGATCCGCTCTTATCGGCGTCGCCCTGACCTGTTGTCTTGCCTTTTCCGGTGCCCGGAGTGCAGTGCCGCCGCCGGACTTGCCCGCGGCCATCTTCACCGATCCGGTTGATGACGCCGCGCATCCGGCGAGCGGGCAGGGTATTCAGTTCCACAGCCATGGCGCATTGATTAACGCGCAGCTGTATCGGCCTCCCGGCGTGGGGCCGCACCCGACCGCCGTGGTCCTGCATGGATTGCCGGGCAACGAGCAGAACCTCGATCTGGCTCAGGTCCTGCGGCGGGCGGGCTGGACCGTCATTGCGTTCCACTATACCGGCTCATGGGGTTCTGGCGGCCAATTCTCCCTGCGTGGCGGCGTTGATGATGCAGCCGCTTTGCTGGCCTACTTGCACGTGCCGGCCAACGCAAAATCTTGGGATGTGGATCCCGAACACATCGTCCTGGTAGGGCATAGCTACGGTGGATACGTGGCGGCGCGGGCGGCAGCCGAATCTCCCGGGGTCGTGGGCGTCGTGCTTCTGGCGCCGTGGAATCCCAATATGGATTTCCAGGCCTGGTCGGCCCTCACGCCTGCCGAGCGCAGCAAGGCCGCCGCAGCTAACTTTGATGACGTGGATGGTCGGCTTGCAGGTGCGACGCATACGTCTCTGCTGAAGGAAATCATGCGCGACGGTTCGACGCTGGACCTCACGAAACTCGCAGCGCCGCTCGCTAGTCGTTCCGTTCTACTGATTACCGCCAGTCATGACGACAACGACGACAAGGCAGGCGATTTCATTGCGGGAATGCAGCGTAACGGTGCCGCGCATTTCACGACTGAACTCATGGAGACGGACCACGGCTTCAATAGCCGGCGCATTGCGCTTCAGGCTTCCGTTCTTCGCTGGCTGGCGCTTCTACCCGGCGCTCCTCACTAATCATCGAGCCCTAGGCCTTTCAAAATCCTGGGCGCATGTTTCGCCACTCGTGCCGTGCGAGTCGCCGATTGTTTCGCGCCCGCGAAATGCAGCAAGTAGCCTTTCTGCCTTCCGGGAGTGAGCGCATGGAAGGCCTCGGCGAGTTTGGGGTCATCTTCCAAACGCGCTAGAAACTCCGCGGGTACATCGAATTCTGCCGCGGTCTTCATGGTCACCTTGGCGCCGGATTTCTCGATGGCAATGGCCTGCTTGAGGTACGCCTTGATCGCCGTCTTTTGCTTGTTGATATCTGCAAGAGAGGCAAAGCGGATTTGCCGAGCGGCCTGCACAGTCTTGGTTTGTTGAACGAGAATGCCTTTGGGATCCTTGAGCAAAACGCCTTTCATAAGGAGCAGGGCGCAATACTCTTTGAAGCAATGGATCAACACCACGTTGCCGCCATGGAGATCGTAGCAGGCTTGGCCCCATTTCAATTCTTCGTTGAGGCCTGACGCGAGGCACAGTTGGCGGAGCGCGGAAACTTCAGCGCTCCAGCGCTTTTCCTTGGCATGAACCTTGGTGACGAGTGGATTCATTACTTGCAGGCTCCGGGGGACTTGCCTATAAATACGCATCTTATCAAAGGGAGCCGTCATGTCTAAGTCGCGTGCTGTTTGCGCAGGTACTATCCTGGCGTGCATCCTGAGCATCGGTCTGCAGGGCCTGGCTGCCGCGGACACCGTCGTGGTGACGGCGGATCGCATGATAGATGTCGTCGGCGGACGCGTCGTCGACCACCCGCAAGTGACCATCACCGATGGCCGCATTTCCGCCGTCGGTACCGCCAATGCCGCGGTGCCGGCCGGCGTACGGCGCGTCGCTTTGCCGGGCGTGACGCTGCTGCCTGGGCTGATAGACATGCACACGCACATCACAGGCGATCCGCGATACGGCGGCTATAGCGGCCTCGAATTCACCGACAATTTCTGGACCGTTGTGGGCGTCGCGATGGCCAAGAAGACCTTGGAGGGCGGGTTCACGACGATACGCAACGTCGGTTCCGCCAACTACGACGATGTGGCCATCAAACAGGCCATCGAGGCGGGCTACGTCCCGGGACCTCGCATCGTGCCCGCGACGTACGCCATCGGAGCCACCGGCGGTCACTGCGACTCGACCGAGTTTCCGCCGTCGCTGGTGGTGCCGAGTCCGCAGATAGCCGATGGCCCCGAGGCGCTTCGCGCCATGGTTCGCAAGTTGCATAAATACGGAGCCGAGGTCATCAAGTTCTGCGGCACCGGGGGCGTGATGTCGAAGGGGGATACGGTCGGCGGTCAACAATACAGCCTGGCCGAAATGCGGGCCATCGTCGATGAGGCGCACATGCTGGGGCTCAAGGTTGCCGTGCACGCGCATGGCACCGAGGGGATCAAAGATGCCATCCGCGCCGGCGTCGACACCATCGAACACGCCAGCCTCGCCGACGACGAGGCGTTCGCGCTCGCCAAGCAGCATGGCACGTGGTTCTCCATGGACATTTACGACGACGATTACATCTTGGCCGAGGGAACGAAGAACGGCCTTTTTGCCGAGTCGCTGCAGAAGGAGAAAATGATCGGCCTGAAGCAGCGGCAAACATTCCGCGCGGCCGTCAAGGCCGGGGTCAAAATGATCTACGGCACGGATGCCGGCGGCCCATATCCGGGTGGAGAGAACGCCCTGCAATTCGCCACCATGGTCGAGTGGGGCATGACGCCCATGCAGGCTATCCAAGCCGCAACGGTCAATGCGGCGGAGGCGCTCGGGCGCACGGGGGATGTGGGAGCGATCGCGGTCGGCCGTTATGGCGATCTCGTCGGCGTCGCCGGCGATCCGCTCGCGGACGTGAAGTTATTGCAGCACGTCGCGTTCGTCATGAAAGGCGGAGTCGTCGTCGTTGCGCCGGCCGGGGTCGAACGGAACTAAACCCTGGTTTCAAGCCACGGCATCACCGCATCACGGCGTCATGGCGCATGATATACCACCTTGCCGCCCACCATGGTCATGGTCACGTGAGTCTGATTGATGGTGAGCGGATCGACGGAAAAAATATCCTGCGAGAGCACGGCGAGATCCGCCAGCTTGCCCACTTCCAAGGTGCCGACGCGATCGTCGGAGAAGCCCGCATAGGCTGAGCCGACAGTGTAGGCACGCACCGCTTGCTCGACTGAAATGCGCTCCTCCGGTACATACATCGCGCCCGTGGGTTTCGCGCCGCCTTGGGCCGCGCCATCCAGGGGTTGGCCCGGGACGTTAGCCGTATCCGCGGAACTCCAGACCTGGCGGGTAGCTGCCTGTTGAATGGCCACCAGGGGATCGGGCGGGTCATTGCATGGCCAGTCACTACTGAAGGCGAGTGCCGCGCCGCTGCGTTCGAGTGATTGCCAGCGGTCGGACGGTATGAGGGTGGCGGGATCGAAATTGCCGCCCGTCTCGCCGCAACAGAAGGTGGGCTGCATGTCCGGAATGACGTGAAGCTGCGCGAAGCGCGGCAGGTCCTTAGCTTCGATGAGATCGGCATGCTCGATGCGCAGGCGTCGATCGCGTTGGCCATGGGCTTGTTCCAGCCGCTCGTAGGTATCCAGGACCATGTGCACGGAGTCTCCACGCAACGCGTGGGTCATGATCTGGTATCCGCGCGAGTCGAGTTCCATGACCAACGCTTCGTAGTCCCGGGCCGTGTACACCAACGGCGGAATGAGTCCGGTACTGCCGTCGGCGAAGAACTTCACGAGATTCGCCGACACCCACTCGTCGTGATACAAAGTGCGGGCTTGATCTAGATCCGCGAGGAATTGTGGATTCATCTTGTGCGGCACCGCGACGGCGCCGAAGGAGGTGCGGGTACGCACCGTGAGTTCGCCCCGATCGCGCAGCGTCGCGTACAACTTGATCTCGGCCAGGTCGCCGGTGGCGTTCACCACGCTGGTAATGCCATAGCTGTTCAAGTAGTGCGAGGCATCGCGCACCAGCGCGAGCCGCTGGTCCTCCGGCATACGGGCGGCGACCGCGCGGCCGGCGATTTGCATGGCCGCTTCCAGCAACACACCGGTGGCGTTGCCGCTGGCATCGCGCACCACGCCGCGCTCCTCGGCGGGATCCGGCACGGGCTGGTTCGTGAGACCCGCCATTTTGAGCGCAGCCGCATTGAGCCATAGCGCGTGTTCCGACGTGTTATGGATCACCACCGGCCTGTCGGGTACCGCGCGGTCGAGTAGCTCATGGGTGGGCGTGGTCGGCGGTACGGTGCTGAAGTCGGCTCGCCCCATGAGTACGACGTCGTTCGGATGGGCCGTGGCGTATTCCTCGAGCCGCTTGACGAGGAGGTCGGGCTTGTCCGGAGAGACACTGGCCTCGGGCGTGGACAAGTTCAGACCATGCAACGCATAGGCGCCATAGAGCATATGCATGTGCGAATCCACGAAGCCGGGCACTACGGTCTGCCCCTTGAGATCTATGACTTCGGTTTGGGATTTGCGACGTTTGAGGATTTGTGTGTCGGTGCCGACGGCGACAATCCGAGAGTCTGCCACTGCCAGCGCGGAGCTCCAGGGTGCATGCGCGTTGCCGGTATAGACATGGCCATGGATGAGAAGTACTTCGCCGGCATTGGCGCCTGCCGCCAAGGTCAAGAGCGCCATCAGTCCTACAAGGCTCAGAAATTTGCTCGTCACGTTCAATGGAGTTCCCAGAATAAGTAAAATAGAATAGAACCTCGTAACACATTCGAGGGAGCCGATCCACAGGGTCGCGGCGCGCTCGAAGGTACACCGCATCATATTCGTCGCGGGGCTGACAAGCGGATTGGTTTTTTAACTTGCGATCACAGGCGGGGTTGTGGTCAAGTAGTGACATACATCGCACTCTTCAGAGTTGCGATAACAAATAAAACGTGAGAGGGATGTCATGAAGGATTTGTCTATTCCGTTGCGGATATGTATTTCTGTGGCCTTGGGATTGGGGCTCGTGGGCAGCGCGGTACCCGCGCAAGTCACTGCCGCTCAAGCCAAAGAAGTCGCCGAGGGCGACGTCATTGTCATCATGCGAGATCAGTTGGCTGGCACGACCGAGCAACATTCGCTGGCCGCGCGGTCCATTGCCGCGGGCGCTTCGCAAAGCTCCGTGGTAAACCAATTGCAGCAGCTGGGGGCCCGCAAGGTTACCTCTTTCAGCACCATCAATGCATTCGCGACCAAAGTGTCGGCCGCGGAATCTGCGCTGCTCGCAGCGAATCCGGCGGTCCAGTCGGTGGTACCCGACCGGATGATCGAATCGCTTCGGCACAGCCAAATCAGAAAGTCTGAGATTGCCGCGTCGTCGTCAGCGGTCGCCACGGTCGGCGTCAAAGCAGCGACCGCCGCAACCTCGGATGGTGGCCTTTGCGGCACGTTGGAGCCTGAGGCGCTGCAACTCACCAATACCGCGGCCTTGGATACCAGCACGACGCTCGCACAATCGACGCTGGACGGTAACAAAAAGCCCGTTCTCGGCACCGGGGTCAAGGTGGCCTTCCTGGCCGATGGCCTCGATACCACGGTTCCCGGATTCATCCGTCCCGACGGCTCGCATGTGTTCGTGGATTACGAGGATTTTTCCGGTGATCCCGCGGGTACGGCGACCGCCGGCGGCGAAGCATTCGGCGATGCAAGTTCCATTGCCGCCCAGGACATGCCGAACGGCAAGCCGTTGTATTACGACATCAGCAAGTTCGTGAATGCTTCGCATCCCTTGCCGTCGCCTTGCAATATCCGCATTCGCGGCATGGCGCCGGGGGCCTCGCTGGTCGGCCTCAAGGTGTTCTCGCAGCTGGGTTACACCACGACGTCCGGCTTCGTGCAAGCCATTGAATACGCCGTGTCGCACGGCGTGGACGTGCTGAACGAGTCCTTCGGCGGTAACCCTTATCCGGATACGGACAACGATCCCATTTCGCTTGCCGACACTGCCGCGGTAGCCGCGGGCGTCACCGTCACGGTGAGCAGCGGCGACGGCGCCATGAACACCATTGGATCGCCCGCGACGAATTCCGATGTGATCTCCGTCGGCGCCAGCACTCAGTTCCGCTCGTATGCCCAGACCGGCTACGGCGCGCAGGCCTTGGCCACGGGCTATGTCAGCGACAATATATCCGCTCTGAGTTCCGGAGGTTTCGCGCAGCTTGCACCGCGGACCGTGGATGTCGTGGCGCCGGGTGACCTGGGTTGGGCGCTGTGCTCCGCCAATGTCGCCTTGTATAACGACTGCACCAACTACCAGACTCCCGCGGTAGGGTCGAACATTCAGGACTTCGGCGGCACCAGCCAGTCAGCGCCCACGACCGCGGGCGAAGCGGCCTTGGTCATTCAGGCGTACCGCAGCACGCACGGCGGCAAGAGTCCTTCGCCGGCCGTGGTCAAGCAAATCATCATGAGTTCGGCCACCGATTTGGGTGCTCCGGCCAGCGAGCAGGGCGCGGGCCTCATCAACTCCTTGACCGCCGTCGAGATCGCTCTGTCCTACGTGGACCACGATGGACATCCGGGATCGCACGGTCACGGCTTGTTGGCGAGCCCGAACAGCGTGGGCATCGTGGCTGAGCCCAATACGCATGAAACGCAGTCGTTCTCCCTCACCAACACGGGCCCTTCGCCGCGCACGGTGTCGGCGGCTCTGCAAACCCTGGGCGCACCCATTGCGGGGGCGACTTTGAGCCTCACGCTGTCGCCCACCACGGACCCCACCTTCATCAATCCGACGGGTTCGCCGCGGGCGTACATCAAGCACACCATCAAGGTACCTGGCGGCGCGGACCATCTGGACGCGACTATTGCGTACCAGGTGTCTCTGTACAGCTCGGCCACGCCCATTGCCTATATCGGTCTGTTGGATCCGTCGGGCCGACAGGTGGCCTACAGCATTCCGCAGGGGTTGGCCTCCGGCTACGGCCACGTCGATGTGGTCAAGCCGACGCCGGGGAATTGGACCGTCCTCATTTGGACGCGGCCCTCCGGCACGGGTAGTTACGCGGGCCCCGTGCAGCTGATCTGGGCAGCGGAAAAGTACGTCGACATCGGTAAGATCTATCCGTCGACGGTGACGGTGGGAGCGGGCGAGACCAAGACGTTCACCGCCGACTTCTACACACCTTCCGAGCCCGGCGATCTTGCCGCCGCCGTCAAATTGACGGAACCGGGCCGTCATCTTCCGGAAATTCCGGTGGTTCTACGTACACTCGTCCGCACGGGTGCCAGCGGCGGATCGTTCACCGGAACTCTCACCGGCGGTAACGGCCGCGCGGGTGTGGGGCCCTACCAGACGTTTGAGTTCGACGTGCCCTCGGGCGTGCAGAACATGAATCTGGCTTTCACCGCCTCGGATAACGGCTACCTCCTCGAAGGAGTACTGGTCGATCCCAATGGCATGCAGTTGAGCGTGGAGCCGAATCTCGATCCGTCCGGCGATCCTCAGTACGGCATGGAGTTGTCCCATGCCAATCCGCAGGCCGGCCGCTGGAAGTTCGTTCTGGTGCAGAACTTCACCTCCTCGGGCAACCAGACTTCTCTACCGTTTACGGCGAGGATCGGCTTCAACAACTCGCTCATCACCGAGACGGGATTGCCCACCAGCGCGGGCACGACGGTCTCGGCCAGCGGCACTCCGCTGACCGCCACGATCACGGTCATCAATAGCGGTGTCACGTCGACGGAATACTTCGTGGACGCTCGCACGAAGGGTTCCACCGTGACCATCCTGCCGGCCGCGGCCTGCAGTGCGGCGACACTACCGGGCGCTTGCGGTGCGTACTACGTGCCCACCCAGGTGAATACCGTCGCGTTCTTCGCCAGCTCGACCGTGCCCATCAACATGGACGCCTACAACGATGTGGGTTACAACGTTGGCGGCACGGGGTCTCCGGACCTGTTCGCGAAATCCACGGGGCCGAATACGGTGACCGCCTCGTTGACCGAGCCTGAGATTCCTTGGGGAGCTTGGTACGTCATTCCGGCGGAGATCGGCCCTTACACCTCCGCGGGCGCGCCCACGGTGCCGGTGGCCATGAGCGCAGTCGCCCTCATGAAGCCCTTCGATCCGGCAGTGTCATCGAGCGCGGGTGATATTTGGGCTGACCTGACCTTGGGCACGAACACCTTCAATCCGTTGGCGCTGGCGTCCGGAGCGGGTGGGACCATCACCGTGACCATCGCACCTTCGACCTCGGATATCGGTAAGACCATCTCGGGTTATCTCTATATCGATACCTTCAACGGAGTTGTGGGTACCGGCGACGAAGTAGTGCGCCTCCCGTATACGTATACGGTAGCGCCGTAGTGTAGGTACCCTGGGGACCGAACCGCGTACCTTAAGCCCACGCTCGAGCGTAAGGCGGGTAACACGGCGGTGGGTAAATGTGCCTCAGCAAGGGTAAGACCTTGCTGGGGCAATTTTTTTGAACCGCGAGATGGCGTGAAAAAAATAAACCTCAACTCGCGCCACGCCCCCAATATAATCCGCCCTCCATTCGCGCCGAGTGCTCCATGCTGTTCAAGAATTTAGTTTTCGCCCGCCTCCCCGAGCAGTGGTCTCTATCCGCCGCTGAACTCGAAGGTCACCTCGCAGGACGCATCTTGCGACCCTGCGGTCCGTTCGACATGAGCACCAAAGGGTGGGTGCCGGTCACCCATGGCGGCCGACTGCTGCACACCGTCGAGCAGCAGCACATGATCGCCTTGGGCACCGATGAGAAATTGCTGCCCGGGTCCATCGTCAAACAGGTGGCGCAGGAACGTGCCGACGTGCTGGCGCAGGAGCAGGGCTTTCCTGTGGGACGCAAACAAATGCGCGACCTGCGTGCGAAGGTGGCCGATGAGTTGCGCGCGCGCGCATTGACACGCCGACGCGTGACCCGCGCCTGGATCGACACACGAGGAGGGTGGTTCGCCGTGGACGCCTCGAGCATTCCTCGTGCGGAGGATGTGGTTGAGACCTTGAGCGATACCCTGGGCAGCTTCGCACCGACAGCCATTCAAACCGAGCGCTCGCCGCAAATGGCCATGGCCGCATGGTTGATGCGCGGTGAAGCCCCGGCGCGTTTTTCCATTGATGACGATCTGGAATTGCAGACCTCGGACAAGACGAAGGCCATTATTCGCTATACCCGCCATCCGCTCGATGGCAAAGAAATTCGTGCGCATCTCAACGCCGGCAAGTATCCCACTCGCTTAGGGTTAACCTGGAATGGCAGGGTGTCCTTCGTTCTGACCGAGAAAGTTCAGGTGAAGCGCCTGGAGTTTCTCGAGTTGGGCTCAGACAGCACGGATGGCGAGGAAGTCGATGCCGCCGAGCAGTTCGATATCGACTTCACGGTCATGGCGGGTGAACTCGGTATGTTGCTCAAGGATCTGGCCGACGTGCTGGGCAATTCGGCGGATTGGCCGGCCGAGGCCAAGGTCGCCTAAGAGGCTGTTACTGAAGACCGGCGTTTGGTCACGGTTTTGAGGGGGCGCCGCCCGTATGCTCCGAAGCATGTGCCAGCGTTATGCGCTTCCCGATCAGCTTGCCGCGGAACGAGAGTTTTTGCCGGCAACTGCCTGGTGGAAATTTGCCACCCGCTTCAATGTCGCGGCGGAAGAGTATGTGCCCGCCATTCGGCTCCACGAGGGCGGCACCGAGGGCATTATGCTGCGCTGGGGCCTGATCCCGGCTTGGGTTCAAGGCACCCCCCAGGGACCGACCAACGCCCGGGTTCAAAGCGCCCATTTACAGGGTTCCAAGATCTATCGCGCCGCGTGGCTCAGTGGCCAGCGCTGCATCTTGCCGGTGGCCGGGTTCTACGATTGGCAGTTGACGCCGGAGCGATACCGGCAGCCCTTTTTCGTACGTCTCACGGATCGCGCCGTGTTCGGCGTCGCAGCAATCTGGGATCGATGGGTCAGCGAAGACGACGATGTGATCGAAGGCTGCTCCATGATATGCGTGCCCGCCAATGAATTGGTGTCGCACATCGCCGGGCCGCAAGACGGTATGCCCGCCATTCTGCGGCGCAAGGACTACGACCTCTGGCTGCGAGGCACGCCCGGCGAGGCGCAGGCCGCGCTGCAGACCTATCGGCCGCAGTGGATGAACGCGTACCCCATCAGCCCACGCATCAATTCGCGGTCCATCGACGACTCCTCGTTAATCAAGGCGGCCGGCTAGGCGCGGCCGGCTAGGCGCGGCCGGCTAGGCGCGCGCCGCCGGCGAGGGCGCGGCCAACCAGGCACGCATCGCCCTCGCCACCGAATCGGGCCGTTCAATGGGGGCCATGTGGCCGGCCCCAGCAACCTCCACCAAGGTCGCGTGCGGCACGATGCGCTGCATATCCGCGTGCTGCGACAAAGAGGACCACGTGTCATTGGTGCCGCTCAGGAGGAGGGTGGGAACATCAATGGACGGTAATACCGCTCGCGCGTCCGGCCGCTGGAGTAACGCCGCAATCTGTCCCGCAAAGGACTCCGGGGTCGACCGCTTCACCATGGCCACTAACGTAGGCAGGACCTCGGCAATTCTCGGCGGGGCCGCGCCCATCATGGGTGGCAGCCATTCCGCGGCCAAAGCCTCCATGCCATAGGCGCGAGCCAGGCGCACCAACAGGCCGCGGCTTTCGAATTCACTGTCGCGGGTAGCATGCACTCCGGTATTGAGCAGTCCCAACCGCGTGACCCGTTCTTTGGCGCGCTTCCAGACTTCAAGCGCAACCCGACCGCCCATGGAATGTCCTGCCATGGCAAAGCGTGGGGGAGCCTTGCGCAGCACGCGATCGGCCATGGCCCCAATGGATGACAATCCTTCGAAGGAAATCACGCGCACCTCGGCGACATCGGCCAGGCGCGCGGGCACATCGTCCCAGATGACTTCATCGCAGAGTAATCCGCACAACAGCAGGAGGGGTTGCATGGAAGTTACTATATCGCGGCCGTGTCGGCCTGCGCGTGGCATATTATAGCGACCGGTTAGGGGGACTCCATGGCAGATGACATTCATCAAGCGGTCCGCGCGGCGTGCCTGTGGCTTCCCGAGGCCGAGGAGTTCATGTCGCATGGCTCCCCCAGTTTTCGCGTGCGCGGCAAATCCTTTGCGACCTATGTGGTGAATCATCATGGCGACGGGCGGGTCGCGCTGTGGTTGAGCGCCGCGCCGGGATCGCAGGAATTGTATGTGGAGGCCGATCCCAAGCGTTTTTTCGTACCGCCCTACGTCGGGCCGCGCGGCTGGTTGGGCGTGCATCTCGACAAGGGTCTGCCATGGAAAGTCATCGCGGAGCGAGTCCGTGAGGCTTATGAAAAAGTGGCGCCGGCAGCACTCTCGGCCGTGGTGGGGAAGACGCCCCCGATCAAAGCGCCCAAGAAGAGCCTATCGCCCAGCGACATCGATCCTTGGGTATCGTCCCGGGGAGAGGCGGTGCTGAAACTCATGCGGGACATTTGCCTGAAATTCCCCGAGACTTCCGAGACGGTGCAATTTGGGTATCCGGTGTGGCAGGTGGGTAAGAAAACCTTCGCCTGGGCCATGCATGGCGACAAGCGCCTGACCTTGTGCTTCTGGGTGGGTGTGGACAGCCAAGGCTTGTTGGTCAACGACGAGCGCTACCGCATTCCTGCCTATATGGGACACAACGGATGGATAGCCCTCGACGTGACGAAGTCCAGCGATCGGAAGGAGGTGGTGGCACTGGCACTGCAAAGCTACCGGCATTTTGCGCTGAAACGCATGCTGCAGAAGCTGGACGCCTAAGTTGGCAGCAGTCCGAAGCGGGCTCGCATTTGCGCTGAGCTTGGCAGCGTGTTTGGGGGGCCACTGCGTTGCGGCGACCACAGCGACGATTACGGCCGAGAGCAGGTCTGGCTCCATGCCAATACCAACATTGCGATCCGCTCCTTCAACCGCTTGGGACTGCGCCTCAAGCGGGACTCGCCGGAGAGCTTCGTGATCACCTTGGTATTGCCGGACTCCGGTGCGCAAGCCGCCGGTTTGATGGTGGGGGACAGGGTGCTGGTGGTGAATGGGAAACCCTCGTCCTCGTTGGCATCCTCCGATCTTACCGTGCTCATGAGTGGTCCCATCGGTTCCGATATCGACCTGTTGGTGATGTCAAAAACGTCACACGAGGCGCAATCGAGACAGCTACGACTCAAAGAATTGGTGCCATGAGGATACGGAGGCGCGCTTCCTGGAGGCATTGTCGGCCCAACGTGTGGATTCGGCCTTCATGTTGTAGAGTAAGGCTTTAATCCTAGGAAGACTTCGCCGAATGAACGCTGCTCCCAACGCCGCTTCCGTCACCGCCCCCTTAAGCGCGTCGGCGCGCGACATGATCGAACGATTGATCGCGTTCAACACGGTTTCTCGAGATTCCAATATGGGACTCATCGAATGGGTGCGCGACTATTTGCACGCCCACGGGGCAAAAACCCGACTCACGCACGATGCCAGCGGCAAGAAGGCCAATCTTTTCGCCACCTTGGGCGATTCCCCGAAGCCGGGATTGATTCTGTCGGGCCATACCGATGTGGTGCCGGTGGACGGACAGAATTGGGACACGGATCCCTTCGTCGCCACGGAAAAGGACGGCAAGCTGTATGCCCGCGGCTCGGCCGATATGAAGGGATTCATCGGGATAATTTTGGCCCAAGCCCCTAAATTCGTGACCGCGTTGAACAGCGGCCGCTTGGATGCGCCGCTGCACTATGCCTTGAGCTATGACGAGGAAGTCGGCTGTCTCGGCGTGCGCAGCTTGATCCAAGATTTGAAGGAGAACGGGATTCGTCCCGCGGGATGCGTGGTGGGCGAACCCACCTCCATGCAGCCCATTATCGCCCATAAGAGCACGTATCGCTTTCGTTGCGCGGTACATGGCCGCGAAGCCCATTCCAGTTACGTGACCTTCGGCGTGAACGCCATCGAATACGCTGCACGGCTGGTGGTGTTCATTCGTCAGCTGGCGGATCGTCTGTCCCAGCTCGAAAAGCGTGACTACGGCTTTACCGTTCCGTATTCCACTCTGTCCACCGGCGTCATTCGCGGCGGCATTGCGGCCAATGTCGTGCCGAAGGACTGTGAGTTCGTCGTCGACATGCGAACGCTCCCCGGTGCGTCGGCCGACGCGCTCTACGATGAAGTTCGCGCCTACGCCGAGACGCTGGTGCGCGAAATGCGGGCCGTGGATCCGCAGTCGGGAATCGATATCGCCTGGGCCAGCCAGACCATTGGCCTCGCCGCATCGGAGGCCGACGCCATCGTACGTTGGGCCATGCAGTTATCCAACAACAACACGGTAGGTAAGGTGTCCTACGGCACCGAGGCCGGACTATTCCAGCAGCTCGGTGTGCCCACGGTCATTTGCGGCCCCGGAGATATTGCCGAAGCACATCGCCCCAATGAGTTCGTGGCATTGGAGCAGCTCGCGCAGTGCGAGGCTTTCATGAACCGTATCCTGGAGACGGGGTACGCTGCAGCGGAATGACGGAGGCGTGCCGCAAGATAATCGGAGAGTATTCACCGAGTGTCAGAAGTTCGATAAATATGCTCGAGCGCCATAGCGGCCGCGCCTTTTCGATAATAGTCGGCATCGATAAATTTGAATTCTATGTTCACGTCGTCCCACAAAGCGGGGAGGGTGTTCGATTCGACCGCCGTGAGAAAAGCATCCGAGATCAGGGGCGCCAGATCGGGCTCGAACGCCGCGACTACAATGCGGCCAGGATCGCGGTCGTTTATCATGTTTGCCGCGGCGACGCCCAGCATGTGCCCGGCCACGCTGAATGCCTCGCGCGTCGCCATGTTCCCGCTACGCGCCTCCTGCGCGGCTGCGCGAAAAGCCGCATGCATTTTTCTTTGTGAGGGAGTCTTGGAGCCGCGCTGCTCGCTGATTCGCGACAGAATGCCCCAAATCGACGAGTAGGCAACCAGGCACCCGGCCGCGCCGCAATAGCAGCGACGCCCGCCTTCCCAAGCAATTTTAGTGTGACCAAATTCTGGATTGGTGCCATGCGCTCCGCTCCAAAGCATGCCATCGATGTAGTGCGCGCTATTTAGACCTAGGTCCACGACGATCATGCTGAAATCTTCAGACTGATTGGCCTCGCCAAACCAATGCTCTGCGCGCGCTATGACATTTGAGTCGTTGTCGATCATCACGGGAATCTTGAGTTGCTTCTCCAAGATGGCGCGCACAGGCACATTTCTGTCCGGAAAGGTGGCGAGCCAACGCACCACGCCGCGCGCACTGTCTACGACACCTTGAACGAGAACGCCGATGCGAAAGATGTCCTTTTTCGACAATGGACTGAATGCAATCGACTCGCCGATAATCTGCGCGAGCTGATGCGACCAAGCTTCAAGCGTCTTGACGCGCTTTATCGGTGCTATCTGGGTATATACCGGGTCGCCGCGAAGATTGACGATCTCGATCGAAGCCCGCTCATTGGCCAGAGGACTGACGCTCAAGACATGGCCGCCGGTGGCGTTGATCCTCAAGCCGATTCGTGGCCTGCCGAAAGCTGGATTCGTGGTTTTCTCCTCGACCACCAAATCGCGCTTGAGAAAATCCGCCGTCAGCTGCGACACACTGCCGCCGGCCAATCCGGTCAGTTTGACTAAATCCGTGCGCGCGACGGGCTCCGACCGCCGGATAGCCTTGAACAGCTTCAGCCGGTTCATCTCGTAGTCGTTAATTCGCATACACGGATGTTCCCCACTTCCACCTGGGATTGCAACCACGCTTCAGAGGGACAATTTTCATTACATGAAATAAGTTTGCACTCACGTGGAATTGTCGTTATCGTGCGGCGGCAGTTGGTTGGTTAGGCGGTACCTGTATTTTCAGAGAATCCGACCGGGGAGTCAGAAATAAATGTATAAAACGACGCTATCAGTTGCCGCGGCCCTGAGTCTCGCGGTTTCTCAATGGAGTGGCGCACAGACAACTTCCGCCGAGACCGTGGAAAATTTAGGCGAAATTGTGGTTAGCGCGCGCCGCGTGGAAGAGCGAGCTCAAGACGTACCGATCTCAATGACAGTCTTCACGCAGGCGCAATTGTCCGACCGCCGCGTCGTGACATCGTCGGATCTGGCTGCAGCCACTCCGTCTCTGCAGGTAGACAACGGCAACGGTAATGATGCGAGTTCATTCTCGGTCCGCGGCTTCGTGCAAACCCTGAATTCGACGCCGTCTGTCGCGGTTTATTTCGGCGATGCGGTGGTGCCGCGCGGCGGCGCCGTGGGCGAGCCCGCCGGCTCGGGCGTGGCGCCCGGATCGTTCTTCGATCTGTCGAACGTCGAAGTGCTCAAGGGGCCGCAGGGAACGCTGTTCGGACGGAATACGGACGGCGGTGCGGTACTGTTGGTGCCGACCAAACCCATGTCTGATTTCGAGGGCTACGTTGAAGGCAGCTACGGCAACTACGACATGCGGCAGATCCAAGGAGTGCTCAACCTGCCGCTGACCGACAACGCGCGGCTGCGGCTCGCTGTGAACGACGAGACCCGCCAGGGCTTTGAGAACAATGTCTCGGGCATCGGCCCGAGTCAATTCGACGACATCGATTTCACGGCAGCGCGCATGAGCTTGGTGGTGGACATCACGCCGAACCTGGAAAACTACACGATCGGCACGTACAACTTGTCGCAGGACGCGGGGCTTTTGCCGCAAGTGTTCGCTTGCAACGCCGCGGAGGCGGCCGGCTCGCTATGCGCGTCGACCTTCACTGCTTTGCAAGGCCACGGCAACTATGCGGTTGCCAACACCGTGCCTGAAGCCGAGTCATACCTCAAGCAGCTGCAGGTCATCAACAAGACCACTTGGCAAGTGTCGGACAATTTGACGCTCAAGAACATCGCCAATTACGGCGAGCTGAAAACAAGGTACGACAGCGGACTTTTTGGCGGGTTCCTTCTGCAAGAGCCCGGTGTTGCCGGGTACATCCCATTTTTATCCAGCACCTCCAATCCGTCGGCGCTCGGCCCCGATGGACAGACGACCGATCAATACACATGGAGCGATGAGATACAGCTTTCGGGCCAGGCCTTCGACGACCGACTTAGGTGGCAGGGCGGCGCATACATCGAACGCAGCGGTCCGCTGGGAGACCCGACCGGGTCGCGTTCAGGCACCTTCCTGATCTGTCCGGATATCGCCAACTTCCTATGCACTGGTGAAGGGCTCGCCAGCCAGAGCACCAGCACGATTCATTTCAACGACGAGGCACTCTTCGGGCAGGCTACCTTCAAGATTCTCGATCAGTTGAAGATCACCGGCGGTCTGCGCAATACGTGGGACCGCACCACTGCGGATGTGATTGCGTTGGACTACTTAGGCTTTCCGGACACGATTCCCGGGCCGCCCGCCGTCACGTTCTGCTCCAGCGCCCAGGTCACGGTAGCCGAAGGCTGCCAGCAAACCTTCTCCGAAAGTTCGAAGGCGCCCACCGGGGTCATCGACATGGACTACAACCCGGCTGAAGGCGTGTTGATTTATGGCAAGTACGCCCGCGGCTATCGGCAGGGCGGCGTGGCGACATTTGTGGCTGATGGCTACCACATCTACGGACCCGAGCACGTGAACAGCTACGAGTTGGGAGAGAAGACCACGTTCACGGGTCCCGTCAAAGGTACTTTCGATGTGACCGCGCACTACAACGACTTCAGCGATCAGCAGCTGCTGGCGGGCTTCACCGGCCCGAATGGTGCCGCATCGTCGGGTGTCGTCAATGCCGGTAAATCACGGATCTGGGGTATCGAAGTCGAGTCGACGCTACAGCCGGTCAAACCGCTGACGCTCGGCGTGAGCTATAGCTACCTGAACACCAAGTTGCTTTCCGCCTTCACGGAACTTGCACCGGGTGGCGTTTACAACGAGGTCCAGTATCCGACCGCAGCGGGCGGCGTACTGCCATTCTCCCCAAAGAACAAAGTGTCGGCCAACGCGGCGTATCGTCTGCCTTTGCCCGACGATGTCGGTGCCGTTTCTCTTGCGGCCAACTATACATACACCTCACCAATGCTGATATCGAGCACGGCGGCGCCGTACGATGTGCTCAGCGGATACGGCCTTCTCGGGATGAATCTGCACTGGGACGGCATTTTTCGCAGCTCCGTCGATGCCGAGCTGTTTGCAACCAATTTGACGGACAAGCTCTACTACACGAATCTCACGGCGATCTATCAGACCGCGTTCGGCTTGGCGGGGCGCATTCCCGGCGAGCCGCGCATGTACGGCGTGCGTTTGAGATATCGCTTCGGCAAGTCGGCGGGCGGTACTTAAGCAAATGCGGCGAGCTACACATCACATCGGTGGGGCAATGCTGGCTCTGGCAATCGGGACCGCATGGCCCGCGGTCTCCCCAGGGCAATCTGTTCCGTCCGAGGTAGCCGACGACGCCAGGATCGACGCGCTGCTGCAGCAAATGACCCCGGAAGAGAAAATGAATTTAATCAGGGGCGGTATCGAAGACCCGGCGGTTTATCAAGGACAGGCGGGTTACATTCCCGGCGTCCCACGCTTACACGTGCCATCGCTGCGCCTAGCCGATGGGCCTCCCGGCGTGCTGACGCGCGTGCCGGCGCAAGCCGAGACTGCGACCATGGGTGTGGCGGCGACATTCAGCACCCGGGATGCCGAGGCCAATGGCGTGGTGATTGGGCGCGATGCTCGTTCCCTGGGGATCGACGTCGTGCTGCAGCCCTACCTCAATATCGATCGAGACATCACCGCGGCCCGAGGCTACAACACCCTGGGCGAGGATGCGTTTTTGACCGGCCAGATGGGTGCGGCAGAGATTCGCGGTGTGCAATCTCAAGGCGTCATGGCGCAGGCCAAACACTTCGTCGCGTACGATTCGAATTCCTACAATATCGCCGTCGACCTCCAGACCCTGCACGAAGTGTATGTTGCGCCGTTTGCCGAAGCGGTGAGGGCGGGTGTAGCCTCAATCATGTGCTCCTACAATCGCCTCAACGGGCCGTTCGCCTGCGACAGCAGCGACGCATTGAAGAGGATCCTGAGAGACGAACTGACTTTTAAAGGTTTCGTGACGTCCGATTGGGGCGCCGTTCACAGCGTACTGTTCATCAACGAAGGACTCGACATGGAAATGCCGGGAACGTCGTTGCCGGACAGTCCGGTCAAAGGGCTCGTTCACAATTTTTTTGTGACTGCACCTGCCGAAACGTCAGTGGCCAAGCCTTTCGACCCGGCGAGTCTGGCAGGGATGCTGGGTGGCCCGCTGCCCGAAGAGCCCGCGTTGGACCCCATGGCCATGGCGGGATTCCCGATGGACTCGGACGGCAGCACGATGCGCGCGGCGCTCGCGGCCGGCTCAGTGCGCGAGGCGACCGTCACCGCAGCCGCCCGCCATGTGCTGTACGAAATGGACCGGTTCGGTTATCTGGACGGAAAGCAGAAACATCAGGTGAGTCCGGAAGCCATCGAAGCCAATGCGGACGTGATTCGTGCAACGGCCGAAGACGCCGCAGTACTCTTGAAGAACGAACATGCTCTACCGCTCGGCAAGGCCGATTTGGAGTCCTTGGCGCTGATTGGGCCTGGAGCCGCGCAGATCGCCGCGATCGGCATCTTCAGCGAGCGCAGTCCGGGTCTCACGTATCGACAGGTAGGCCCGTATGCGGCGCTCGAAAAGACCGCGCCGTCGGCACACGTTACATTGGCGGTCGATGACGACTTGACCGGTACGCCAGTGCCTGCCGCCGCGCTCTCCCACGACGGTAAGCCGGGGCTAATGCGCAGCGAACAAAGCGAACAGTCGCGCGTCGACGCAACGATCGATTTCACTCATTCGAATGCGCAGTCCTTGCCCGCCAACAGCACGGTGACATGGACGGGCACTTTGAGCGTGCCCGGCGACGGCAGCTATTGGCTCTATCTGCAAGTGTTGGGAGCGCGCGGCAAGCTGTTCATCGACGGCAAACCCGTGAGCCACACCGGCGCGGTCAAGGATACGGTGCATGGCGACGTGCAGCATGCGACGCAAGACGGTGCGTTCCCCACCATCGATGGACTCGACAACGTCAGATCCGCGGTCACTTTGAGCGCTGGCGCTCATACGCTGGAAGTGACCGCGAGCGGCGATACTTCGGATCAGCCCGAGCAGATCCGCCTGAACTGGGTGACGCCGCAGCAGCGCTCCAAGAATCACCAGGTCGCCATCGAGGCGGCGCGCCGCGCGCACACCGCCATCGTGTTCGTGTGGACGCGGGGTGCCCCAGATTTTGGACTTCCCGGTGACCAGGACAAGCTGGTCGAGGAAGTTGCGGCAGTCAACCCGCACACCATCGTCGTGTTGAACGTGAGCCAGCCGGTGAAGCTGCCGTGGCTCGACAAGGTGCGCGGTGTACTGCAGATGTGGTGGACGGGCGATGAGGGCGGCTGGGCGACAGCCAACCTCCTGCTCGGTAACAAAAGCCCGGCGGGCCGTCTGCCTTTCACTTGGGCCAAACGTCTCGAGGATTACGCGGCCAACGATCCCACCCACCCGGAGCGCTCCGCAAAAGGCGTAAATGGAACAACCACGTACTCTGAAGGCCTGAACGTCGGGTATCGATGGTTCGATCAGCAGCATATCGAGCCGCTCTTTCCGTTCGGGTTTGGACTCTCCTACGCCAGCTTCGAATATTCAAATCTAAGGGTCGCAGCGAGCCCCGATGGTGGTCTGGACGTGTCGCTGCGTCTCAAGAATACCGGTACCGTGTCCGCGGACGAGGTGCCGCAAGTGTATCTCGATGCGCCCAAGCAACTGCGGGCGGGGGTTCAGTTCTCTCCGCGCACGCTGGCTGCTTTCGACCGGGTGACGCTTGCTGCCGGTCAGAGCAAGGATGTGAATCTGCACGTGCCTGCCCGCAGTCTGGAGTACTGGTCGTCTGCCGAGAACAAATGGGTGCGTGCCGCGGACCGCCGGGTTGAGGTGGGCGCTTCATCGCGCGATCTGAGGCTGCACACAAATTGAATAACGGCACCCGCCGCCGACAGCGGTCGTGCCATGCGCGACGACTCTCAGTTAGTATGGAGCGCTTCGTCGTGACGGTCGCAAACCCGAGCCGCCGCGAGGTACCGTTGATGCAGCGAGCATAGGCCGTCGTCCGCGCGCACGGCGGCATACGCCGAACTCAAGGACGATAATCCAGGCAGCGCGGCTTCCAGTACTGACGCTGAATCACTGAAATGCCGGCAAGTGCGGCAGCTCGCGATCATTACTGTCCCAACCGAGTCCAGAAGTCGACGAAAACTTGAGTCGACAGGAAGAAGCCAAGCGCCACGTTGACGATGACGCCAAGGGTGAACGCGTAAAACGGCTTCGCACCCACGGAGATGAATTCCCGCAGGCGGGTGGTGAGCCCAATGCTCAGGAAGGCGAAAGTGAAGGCCCAGGTGCGCAGGGCCTGCAGCGGAGCCACCAAGCCCGGCAGTACGTCCTTCTTATAGGCCGCGTAGTCGTAGCCGCGCGTGAACAGGGTGACCACGGCGGAGGCGATTAAAAACCCCAAAACGAATTTGGGGAAACGACGCCAGATCTCGCCGGCATCGCTGCGGCCCTGAATGCCGGTACGCTCCCAGCGCGTGGTCGCGATCAAGGACAGCACGAAGGCCCACACTCCAATCCACATGTCGCGGCCGATTACCTTCATCAACGTGAAGGCGGTCACTGCCGCATCGGCCTTGCCCGCGATGCCATGAATATTGTCGGCATAGCCACCATAGGCCTGGGCCGCCGCAAGTCCGGCGGCGTCCGCGAATTCGGAAGTGCCGATCCAGGCGCCGGCAACACCCGTGGACAAATGTAGAGAGCGTGCGGCCAGCGGCAGCACGAATATCATCACGATGGCCCATACCACGACCAGCGAGATGGCGACCGACACATCTTCCTTTTTTGCGCCCACCGCGCCGCCAATGGCAATGGCGCCCGACACTCCGCAGACCGCGCCGCCGGTTCCCAGCGTGGCGGCTAGACGAGGGTCCAAGCCAAAACGTCTGGCGGCAAAGAAAATCACGCCAAAGGTTACCAGGGACACGATGGCCGCTTGCACGATGGCCACAGGGCCCGCCCAGCCGATGAGTGTCAGGGGCAGGCTTGCACCCAACAGCACGATGCCGGTCTTGATGTAGAACTCCACACGCAGGGCGGGCTGCAGCCACCGCGGCGCACCGACGGTGTTGGAAATCACGAGTCCCAGGCCTAGGGCCACCAGCGGAGGCTCGAGGTTGTAGTGGGCAGCCTGGTCCCAAAGGCCCAGAAAGTAAATGGCGCCGGTCACCAGGAAAATCACCACAAAGGCCGGTATGAAGGCCGAGACGCGAATACCGAGCAGGGCCAACCCCAAACCGAATAGCGCGCTCCACAGCACGAATAGCGCGACAAAGCGCAGGCCGTTGGCCTGCAGCTGCGTGGTGATCTCGGAGACGTGGCTCCATTTTTGCGGCGCGACGGCCAGCCATTTGATACTGCTGCCGCCGGCGAAGAGCGCCGCGGCCACGGCGATGAGGCCCACGCCGATCCAAATGGCCCACCAATCTTCCTTGCGAATGAGCTCCCTCCAAGGCGACGCACGCCGCCCGGGGTTTCTAATCGAATCGGCGAACTGGCTCATGACAACTCCGGACAGTATTCGCTAGTACGTTACCTTAAGCGGGCTCGGCCCGTCGCATAGCGAATGGGCATGGCGCACTGCCGAAAGGCTATGAGCCAACCGATTGCCGGCGGGCGATGCCCTCAATCGTGCGCAAGCGCCGCCTGCTTGGCTGCGCCGCTGGACCCAAGCCCAGAGCCCAATAAAATGAGCGCGAGCCCGAGGGCAATGCCCACACCGAAATGCTCGTGGAGCACCATCACGCCCAACACCGTGGCAATCGCCGGGCTGATGTAGGCGACCACCGAGGCGCGGGCGGCGCCTGCGGCATGAATGACGTAAAAATACAGCAACAACGCGGCCGCGGTGCTGATGAATCCCAGCACGGCGATGGACCCCATCGACAGGGCGGAGGGCATTGCCGTCGGTCGGGTGACGATGGCGAAGGGCAGCAACAAGACGGAGGCCGTCCCGAGGCTCAAGGCGACGCTGCTGATTTCATCCACACCCTTGAGATACCGCTGCACCACCAACGGTCCGGCGGCATAGCCAATGACCGCCACCCCCAACGCACCGACGGCCAGCCACTGTGCCGTTCCGCCGATGGTGTCAAAGCCCAACAGCACGACCACGCCGATGAAGCCGAGCAGCAGTCCGCCGATGCGCCGGCCGCTGAACGATTCACGAATACCGAACAAGGGCGCAATCACGACCACCACCAACGGGAGAGTGGCAATGAGCACGCCCGTCAGCGATGAGCTCAGCGCTCCCTCCGCGATGGCGATCAAGGAGAAAGGAATCACCAGTTCGGTGACGGCAAAGGCCAGGATGGCGCCCTTGTGCCGCAGCGCAGGCCCCAAGGTTCCCTGGTGCCAGGCCACCGGTATGAGCACCAGAGCACCCAGGGTGATACGGCTCCAGGCAACGCAAACCGGCGAGACATCCACCAGCGCCAGCTTGATGAAAAAGTACGGTATGCCCCAGCACACGCAGAGCACCGCAAACAGCAGCAAGGTACGCAGGTTCATGGCAAGTCCGTTGTGATCAGAAGCCCGCGACGCCGCCGCCATCGACCGGCAATGCAGCGCCCGTGGTGCTCGCGGCTTCTGACGAGGCGAGATACAGAATGGCGGCGGCCACTTCTTGTGCGGTGATCATGCGCTGAGTGTGCGCACGCGCGCGCGCGCGCGCGAGATAAGCCTCGCGATCACCACTGGCCTCCGCCGCTTCGCGCAGCATGGCGGTATCGACATTGCCGGGGCAGACGCAATTGACGCGAACACGCGATGCGAGTTCCACGGCCATGGCGCGCGTGAGATTTACCACGCCACCCTTGGCCGCCGAATAGGCGGCACCCAAAGGGTAGCCGATGAGGCCGGCATCGGAGGCGACATTCACGATGTTGCCCGTGGACGCGGTAAGTGCCGCCAAGGCGGCCTGGGAGGTGAAAAAGGTGCCCGCCAAATTCGTGGCCAAGGTGGCGTTCCAATGTTCCTGGGTGATGTCGTCGATAGCGACCTCGGCGAATATGCCGGCGGAATTCACCAGAATGTCGAGGCCGCCCAAGCCGCGAAGGGCCGCATCGACCACGGCTTTGGCTCCTGCCTGATCGCTCACGTCGCCAATGGCAGCGCAAATGTCGGGGGAATCGATGGCGGCGGCGAAACTCTCATAGGAGGCGGTGCTGCGAGATCCGACGGCGACTCTGGCGCCCTGCGCGAGAAAGGCCGCGACGGTCGCTGCCCCGATACCGCGTGCACCGCCCGTGACCAGCACCCGTTTGTCTGTGAAGTCGAACATTGAAAATCCTTGCGCTTATGTCGTCTTTTTAGGTTTGCGGTGATTTTACTGTACACGCTGCCGCAGTACCGGCGCGGTGGTGGATTGTCGGCGGTCTCGGCTCGGCGAACAACCGAAAATCTCGCGATATAGGCGGCAGAAGTATTCCGGCGAGCCGAAGCCGCAGGCGAAGGCCACCTGCGTGACGCCGAGATCGGTCTGTTGCAACAGCTGGTGCGCCTTGGCCATGCGAATTTGCCGGTAATCCTGCAGAACCGAGCAACGACGCTGATCTAGGAAGCGCCGTTCCAATTGCCGCAGGGACAGGCCGACGTGGCGGGCGATGGCCGCGCACGTCAAGGGTTCCTCCACACGCACCGCCATGAGAGCTCGCGCCTTGAACACCGCGACATCGGTGATCGCCGCGTTGCTGCCCCCGGCGATGCGCTGTGCGGTGTCCGCAGCCCGCGGCCGGCCCATGAGTAAATGCTCGGCCACTTCCCGGGCCAATTCGGGTTCGCCATGCCAGCCCAGCCACGCCACCATCATGTCCAATATGGCGGCCGCGCCGGCACAGGTAATGACGTCGTGGCTGCGCACGAAGAGTTGTGGCAGGGCGTCTGCCTTCGGATAGTGTTCCTGGAAGCCGATGAGGTTGTCCCAATGAATGGCGGCCGGGTGGCCGTTGAGCAGGCCCGCCTCGGCCAGAATGAGGCCGCCGTTTTCGATGCCGCCGATTTCCACACCGAAACGCGCCATGCGCTTCACCCAGCGTACCGCCGGGCGCCTATCCGGCAGGCGCTGGGGATCGAAGCTCGCCAGCACGAAGGCCGTTTTGCAGCCCTCGGCCGCAGCCAGAGAGCCATCCACCGGCACTTCGCGACCATTGCTGGCGCGTACCGGCTTGCCGTCGACGGAAACCACTTGCCACTCGAACAATGTTCGCTGCGCCAGCCAATTGGCGATGAATAGCGG